>Ga0190265_10000051_pt1 | contig 139409 bp, 119 predicted proteins | sample Popmic124T_FD_133135 | JGI IMG/M metagenome (GOLD analysis project Ga0190265, IMG submission 133135) | Populus adjacent soil microbial communities from riparian zone of Indian Creek, Utah, USA - 124 T | ecosystem: Environmental > Terrestrial > Soil > Riparian zone | place: USA: Utah... | reverse complement strand
CGCTTAGTATCTTTGCTCTCGATTGACTCCTGGGCCGCTGGCCCAGGCTATTACATTTCGCGCCGTTGGCGCTTGAATGCAGATACTACCTGGACTCGAATCCTACTTTTTGTGCAAAGCCCCGGTGCAGAGGTAATGATAGGCCTTTTTGCCCTGGCTACCTCAGTTGAATTTCTTCAGCAGTCGCCGGACCATCCATTGCTGAAAAGTCTCTCCTCCCGGCGGCGATGTCTTTAGCGAAACAGCGCAGTTTACGGAGATGGTGGTGGCTGTCGGCTGTGGACGTTCAATCCAACGAAGGCCAAGCGCGTTGGTCAACACCAGCTCCAGATTCAACTTCCTGAAGTTGCACCAGCGGTCGCTAAAGGCACAGGCCACCGTCAGCGGGTCATGCAGGAAGGCGGCATTGCCTGTGGAAGTTATCTTGAACAGGTTGGTTTGAATGGGCGTCCACTCATTAATAATCTTGACCAGCGCTTGCAGGAAAGGGTTCTTGCTTTTCGCCAGGCTCCCGGCCAGGTCTGTTTTCCGCAGCCACGTTCTGAGAGTTACGTCCGCGGTTACGAACCTGGCGGACTGTATTTTGGAGCCGGCCTGGGCCAAATCGTTGAGTACATACAACGCTGAGACGATATCGCTGCCGAGATTGTAGTCAACGGCCTCAGAAACAAAGTTTGGTTTTCCTGTCTTCGGGTCTTTCCCGTACTGAGTTTGCGCGAGGTGAATGCCCATCACGGTCAGGCGCGGAATGGCAATATTGCCGCCGTCGAGGCGAGGGTTCGTCAGGGCTTGATACAGATTCGTGAGTGGGCCAATGCCGATGAAGTCAGTGTCATTGTTGCTCAGGAGTTTCGCCAGTTGTTGACCTGCCTCATAGACCGCATAACCCGCGGAAGTCGGAGGTTGTTTAGCTGAATCAGTTGGATTAGTGGGCGAGTTTGGATCCAGCACGCCTTCGTTACCAAACCAGTTGAAACGATAGCCGGCGCCGAAGCCTTTTAGGTAGTCTCCGAACGCTGCACTGGGAAGGGCAGCCGAAAAACCGTAGGGTAATGGCCGCGGCGCGTCCCAGCCGGCAAAAACTGGCGGGACCTTAAAATCCTTACCTAGAGTTGAGAGGAAACCTTCAAGCGTCTGTTTACGGTAAATGGACTGCCGGCCCACGGTCGTAAACGCCTGAATCTCAATCTCATCGGATGCAAGAGCCAGTGCGATTGCGATCGCGTCGTCCGCATCAGTGCCGAAGTCAGTGTCGATAACAACTTTTCGAGGCATGAGTTTTCTCCCGTTCGCTCACTTGTCCGGCCCGCTCGAACTCCTTCTGGAAGACCAAAACAAACCGAGCCCGATTATTACGATTCCCATCGCAGCGGTCAGGCCAATTTTTCCGTCCTGAAGATAGTTCAGGATAGCCAGGATCAATATCAAAGCTCCGGCAACAAAGAAAACGCCGCCAAGCAAAGCGAAGGGCCTGGTGGTTCCCGGTTTCGTCATCCCTGTCTTTTCCTTTTCTGTGAGAATGCGAAACAAGGTCGCTGGGTCAACGCGTAAGTAACGCCCGCAGGCTGAAGCGACGAGGCAGCGGCGTTGCACGCGAGCAGTTGTTTTTACACCAACTCGCGCAAGACTTGTTCTTCGTCGTCAGTTAGGAAAGGGAATAACACGCCAAACCCAATGCCAACCTGATAGGAGGTGACTTCTCCTCGCAGCAGCAGCGTTTCTCCGGACGGCAGCTTGATTTCCAGTCCAACGAGGTCGCCCACGTCAACGCGTCCTCCGGTGTTTACAAAACAGCCACCCAGGCTAAGGTCTTCGAGGCGTGCTTCGCTGTTTCCTGCGCCGGCGTCCCACCGCACCGCGAGATTCAGCGAAATACGTTCGTCAGAGCGTCTTTCTTCAGTCATGATTCTGTCTCACGAGTAACAGCTAACCCGGGCAAAAGCGTCAAAAAAGATTCTTCGTCGCTTGCCAGGTAATAGTTTCCTTCGTCGTTACCAAAAAACTCTCGTACAAACTTCATCGCTGCCTCAGGTTCCAGGCTGCCCAACGCTTCCATGTCTGAATTCGAGGCAAACCGTGTCTTGCGATCCGGACGATTCAGATAACCTTCGCGATAGGCAGTTTGCGCGTCGTGAAAAAATTGCGAGCCCAGCTCCGCCGGCGCGAGGAAGGCGTTGTTGTATTCCAACTCTAAAATACCGTAGCCGTGGCGGCGACAAAGATCTTCGACCGCTGATATCGAGTGGCCGAAGAAATGGTGACGCAATTGAAAACCTGGATTGTATTTCACTACAAAACGGAGCGGCGGCGGTATGTTTTCATTTATTTCCGTCACAACCAAAGCCGGTCGGAAGCGAGACAGGATCTTGTCCAGCACCCAGAAGTCGTTTCCATCAATGTCCAGACTGAGCACGCCAAACTCGTTTTCGATCCCAAAATCCGCCAGGAGTTCGTTGATATTTTCCGGCGAGGCAAGCGCATGGCACGCCTTTGCGTTCGGAAAACGACGGTAAGCTCGGGCGAGAAGTGCGTGCTTACTACTGTCGGCCTCGATACCCAGCGCGTTCCAGTCTTCCAAAACGAGGGCATAACTGTTTGACCAGCGCACCCCGTTTCCCGCGCCGATATCAACAACTGTGCGCGGATACGCCGGGGGAAGTATTTTGTCGATATAGCGGCGAAGGATTTGCTGCTCATTGGCGTGGGAATAACGCCCGCGGAGCGAGTATCTAAACCTCTGCAGGGTCAATTCAAGTCTGCCGGCGTAGGTTTGAGCGGTTTTCATTAGCTGCATGTCCATCCGCTCGCCAGTGCCTTAGCAACAACCATTCTTAGTGTGAGCGGCCGGTGATAAAGAGTCGGTAAGATACAGTTTGAATAGAGATCCGGCAAGAAGTGCGGGTCAGCTTGTGAGGCGTCCATAGTAGACCCTCGTGTCATATTCGACAGTTACTTTGCCGTCTCGCGCGTGTGTGTGGAATATCTTTTCCAGCTCCGAATATAGCGGTTCAAAATTGCTGTCTCCCGGTTCGGGCGTGTACGACGCTGACCGTGTCCGTCCTTCGAGCGACTCCAGGTCAAATCGCTGGAGATTTTCCAGGGATTCCAGTTTGAAAGAGTGAGGAGCATAAAAGTCCGCAATTTCGCTCCCCACGTTTTCGTGCCGCACCCGCTCATAATCAGTGCTGTACTGCAGCAGAAGGTCTTCATACGCTCGCAGGAAAGGCGTCGAATCCACCCGGCGTTCGTTCCAGATCAGCACGACAAAACCGCCACGCTTCACGATGCGCGCGAATTCACGTTTCGCTTTGGCGCGATCAAACCAGTGAAACGACTGCGCCGCCGTAATCATGTCGACGCTTCCGGGTTTGAGCGTGGTCGCTTCAGCAGTTGCATCAACGCTCAGGAAGTTGTTGAACTGCCACAGAGTTTTGTCTGCGTTAAGTCTCATGCCGGTGTTGGGCTCGATCCCAAACACGGTATTTCCATACTCGAGAAAGAGACGCGACAGGATGCCGGTTCCGGAACCAACGTCAGCAATGACTGAATCGTGTGTGAGTCCGCAGTTTGATTTGAGAATCTCAATCAGCGCGGGCGGATATGTAGGGCGATACCTGGCGTAGCTTTCTACGCGATTTGAGAAGCGGGCGACTGCGTTGCTCATGGACCCAGATTGTAGCCGAATCATGGCTCAGGAAACTATCCGCGGGTGCGGATTCCGTGGTTGAGGGAGAGAATCATCGCAACAGCGAGGTTCGGGTAACGGGTGCGGACTAGTCACGAGGCGACGCGTTTACCCGGACACCGACTTAGCGGGCGGATAAAACTTCACAAAGACACGGTGCGCCAGCAGCAACAGGAGGACGAATCCAAAGGTTAGCGGCAGTCGAAGATCCGACTTTACCAGCAGCCAGAAATGCAGTACGCCCGCAACTCCTGCAGCGTAAATTAGCAGGTGCAGCTTGCTCCAGCGTTTTCCCCCCAGCCGTTTGACCATCTTGTTGGTGGAGGTTATGGCGAGGGGCACCATCAGGAAGAATGCCAACATGCCGAAAGTGATGAAGGGACGCTGCACCACATCACCGGGAATACTCCGGAAATTGAAGAAGCGGTCAAACCAGATGTAAGTCGCGAGGTGAAGCGTTCCGTAAAAGAAAGCGAACAGGCCGAGCAGGCGGCGAAACTTCACCAACCAGTTTATGCCTGTGATCTGACGCACTGGTGAAACGGCGAGGGTAAACATCAGGAATACAAGCGTCAGCATTCCGGTTGTTCGAGTCACAAACTCCAGCGGATTTGCGCCGACTCGCTTCTGGTAAACATCCCAAAGCATCAATGCCAGGGGCACGAGGGCGTTTATGAAGATGAGTAGTTTTGGGAAACGTATATCGGCCATTCTGGTTGTGGGTTTTCGCAAGTCAGCGCCTGCCGAGGTTGTCGATGAATTCTGGACATTTTCCATTTGTCATTTTCCATTTCTCATTGCCAAACACGCTTGCGCACGAGCGCGCCGTCTATCTCTTTCTACTTTCTACGACCAGAGGCCTTTGAGCCTGCCAATGAGACAACCTGAGACATAGACAATGGTGAATTCACTTACAAGTGCAACCGCGGAATCCGTTTTCGCTCCAGCGGAGCGAGAGTTTATAGCTTCTGACCTATAACCAAGGATTTCGCTCCTACGGAGCGGGATAGAAAACGACGGGCCCGGCTATATACATCTCGCCCCTAATGGGGCGAAGCGCAACAAATGTTTTGTTGCACTTCCAAGTTGAATCCGCAAATGACAAATGGAAAATGACAAATGGAAAATCTCCCCTTCCTGCTGGCCTTCCGCGGTCGTTTCGCGATAGCTTTCAAAAATTAGCCGCCAGATCCATCCCCGCGTAGAGGTGTGCAACCTGCTCCGCATAACCGTTGAAGAGCAGCGTCGGGCGAGCAGAAAAACTCGATGAACCGATGCGATGCTCCTCAGCCTGACTCCAACGCCTGTGCGCCACATTTGGATTAACGTTTGAATAGAACCCGTATTCGTTTGGCGCCTGAATGTTCCAGGTCGTCGGCGGTACAGTCGCCACCAGGCTTATCTTCACAATTGACTTGATACTCTTGAATCCATACTTCCAGGGCACCACCAGTCGGATGGGAGCCCCGTCCTGCGGCGGCAGAGTCTCGCCGTAGAGGCCGGTAGCCAGGATAGTGAGGGGATGCATCGCCTCATCGAGTCGAAGCCCTTCAACGTAGGGCCAGTCGAGCACGCCGGTGTTCTGGTTTGGCATTCGCTTCGGATCGAAAAGCGTTTGGAAGGCTACGTATTTTGCTTCGGAGCTGGGCTCGACCTGCTCCAGGAGTTTCGCCAGAGGAAAGCCAACCCAGGGAATGACCATTGACCAGGCTTCGACACAGCGGAGGCGATAAATCCGTTCTTCCTGAGGAAACTTCAACAGCTCTTCAAGACCAAATGTCGTTGGTTTGTTGACCAATCCGTCCACTGACACGGTCCAGGGATTCGTCTTGAAGCCTTTCGCGGCGCGAGCCACTCCCTGCTTGTCAGTGGAGAACTCATAGAAGTTGTTGTAATTGGTGATGTTTTCGAGCGGCGTAAGTTTTTCGTCAGTGGTGAAGCCCTGCCGCGTGGCGTCGGATGGTAGGGTCTGCGTCACACCGACCAGTTTTTCGCCCTTTGATGTTTCCGGAGTGGCGTCGTTGAGTTTTCGATAGATAAGCCCGGTGGCCGCAGTGGTGCCGAGCAACGCCGCGCCGCGCAGAAAAATGCGGCGGTTTAGATAGTCTTTTTTGTCCGTGATCTCGCTGGACTTAATTTCTTCGGGTTTTTTGATCAGCATTTGAACTCAACACCTTCGCGCATCGTCCAGCATAAATACGACTGCCGCCTTGGTTTGGGTTTTGCTCCAGAGCGCCAACGGCGCGAAATGTAACAGCCTGGGGCAACGCCCCAGAGAAGGATACGCCAATGAAACAAAAAGCGCTGAAGGCGCGGCATCAATCGTTGATGGCAAGTTAACTGCGACCTATTTCGCGCTTACAGCACTTGCGGAATTCAGCGACTCTAAACCTGGGGCGTTGCCCCAGGCTATTACATTTCCCGCCGTGGGCGCTTGTGATGCTGCTAGTCTCCTAACTTATTTCTTGAGTCGCCCGGCCACGAAAGACTAGTATCCCACGGACTTTTTGCATCATGAAACGCCCGAGGATTGCTGCGGATATGGATAACGCACAAACACACCCTCCTGACGATGTTCCTCCGCCACAAACTGCTGGTTCATCCTGGTTTTCCGGAGCGATGATCAAGTGGGCAATTGTGCTGTTTGTCGGGTTCGCGATCGCGTTCAGCAGAGTCCCTGCCGGCATCACGGTCCAGTCATGGCGACTACTAGCCATTTTCGCAGCCACGATTGTGGGCTGTGTTCTTCGGCCAATTGCCGGCGGCGCGATAGTGTTGCTCGGTCTAACCGCAATCGCCATTTCCGGCGCCCTTCCAATCCGCGACGCACTCGGCGGCTATGCGGATCCAATCGTCTGGCTGGTTTTAGCTGCTTTCTTCATTTCCCGGGCAATGATTAAGACGGGACTGGGACGTCGCATCGCCTACGTTTTCATTCGAACTATCGGACACCACTCGCTTGGCCTGGGCTATGCCCTGATTTCAACAGACTTTCTGTTGGCCAGCATAATTCCTTCAACCGGCGCACGCTCAGGCGGCGTCGTTTTCCCGATCGCAAAGAGCCTTTCTGAGGCTTACGAGTCGCGGCCGGGGCCAACAGCGGGACGCCTGGGCGCGTTTCTGATGGTCTTGCTGTATCAGTGTGACGTAATCATTTGCGCGACTTTCCTGACCGGTCAGGCCTCAAACGTTTTGATCGCAAAATTTGCCCAGCAGGTGACTGGGATTGAACTTACGTACACGAGTTGGTTGCTGGGAGCGATTGTCCCGGGACTGATTTCCCTGATAGTCGTTCCGCAACTGCTTTATCGAGTTTTTCCGCCGGAAATTAAGCGTACGCCGGCCGCTGCCGAATTTGCGCGGCACGAATTAGAACGGCTGGGGCGAATGAAGCGGGAAGAGAAGATTTTGCTGGCCGTCTTTATCGTGGTCGCTGTGATGTGGATGATCCGCGGCCTGGCCGGAGCCGTACCGTCGGTGGCTGGCGTCGTACCTTCAGCGCGGTTCCTCGAATTTGTTACCTATCTCTCGAAACTCGATTATTCAATACCGCCCCTGCTTGGAGTTTGCGCCTTGCTGCTAACGGGAGTATTGAGCTGGGACGATATCATTAGCGAGCGCGGAGCGTGGGACGTGTTCATTTGGTACGGCGGCCTGGTGAGAATGGCGGAAGCCCTCGGCGAAACGGGAATCACCAAACGATTTGCGGAGACTGCCGCGGCGTTTACTACCGGCTGGTCCTGGTGGCTCGCGCTCGGCGCACTATTGCTGATCTATTTCTACGCGCATTACGGTTTTGCCAGCATTACAGCGCACGCCACCGCGATGTACACGCCGTTTCTGGTGGTGATACTGGCAGCCGGCGCGCCGCCGTATCTTGCTGTGCTGTCGCTCGCTTACTTCTCAAACCTCGATGCGGGGCTGACGCACTACGGAACCACGCCCGCGCCAATCTTTTTTGGCGCCGGTTACGTAAGCCAACGGACCTGGTGGTTGCTGGGATTGCTGGTTTCCGTGGCAAATATTTTGATCTGGACGATATTCGGGTTTGGCTGGTGGAAAATTCTCGGATGGTGGTAGGAATCTTGTCCGCAGGCCACGCAGATTTCAATACAGCCGTGCTTGGCCTGGGTAACCTTTGGAATCTGCGTAATCCGGGTAATCTGCGGGTGGCATAGCGAACGCAACCTCGATCCAGGAGAAACTCAAATGGCTGGATACTCGACAACCCCTCTCGTCAAAAAGTTGGGAATCAAAGAAGGATTTCGCGTCGGATTTGTAAACGCACCAAAGGATTTCAAAAAGGAACTAGGAGTTTTGCCAGCGGACGTTCAGGTTTTCGTAACCAACTTAACCAAACCAATCGATCTGATTATTTTTTTCGTGGACAAAGAAGCAGTGCTGCAAGTTTCCTTTTCAGTGTTAGCGAAGAAGTTAAACGCGAATGGAATGATCTGGATTGCCTGGCCTAAGAAGAGTGCGAAAGTTCCTACGGATTTAACGTTTGCCAACGTACAAAGAATTGGTTTGGATGCAGGTCTGGTTGACGTGAAGATTTGCGCGATCAATGAAACCTGGTCAGGCCTGAAGTTTGTCTATCGTTTAAGAGATCGCAGGTTGGTTTGAAGAAATTGAGAACCTCCGATCTTAGTGGGTGTGGGGATGTGTGATTACATCTCGGCGCAAGAGAACTACTGCGTTGTTTGATTCGTTACACGCGAACTCACGTTCAACTGTCACTGAATTTCTCACCAGGCTTCATTGAAAAAAGTTTTACGGTGAGCATTGAACTGCGCACCCATATTTTGTAGGACCAGCGCACAGCGAATGGAACGTGTTGCGCCAAACAGAGGGCGAACGCTTTGTGAATTTTTCAAAGCGCGTGATTTTGCGAAAGAATTTTGAAGTTGAAAAATCAAAACAAGATCGTAAGCGCTGGTAGTCAACGATTAAGAATTTGCTTCATGTGATCATCTATCCTCACGCGATAGAGTTGTTTATGTTTTAGAAAACTGCATTGTCAGTTGATCTGAACATGCGCAGCAAGCGTAAACAGACATGGACCACCAAATGTCGAAATAGGGGTTGCAAAAACTTTTCCGATCTCTATAATGCGACTCCCTCGCTGAAAGCGTTGATCGAAAATGCGAAGCGTTGATTAATTCGAGACCCTGATTGTTGATTGTTGTTTGTAGGTTAACTCGCTCTTATAAATTCTTGCTAGGCCCCGCTGACCTGCTACTCGAGTCTCCATCAGGAAAATCTGAGCGCCACTTTTATACCAAAGTGCTCAGAACATCGCCGGCAATATTCCTTCGTTAGGAATTCGTCGTCAAAATCACGCAAACGCCAATCTGAAGGCTGGGATTCCCCGATCCCCGGCTGCGGTCAACCGTTTCTTCCAGCGACGCTATTACACAAAGACTTTGAACTGGAGCGTGGAAATGACGGAAGAATTAGAAGGCTCTGGCAAGAATTGCCCCATTTGTTGCCAGCAGTTGCCTTTGTCGGAATTTGGGATCTGCCGGGCGCGGCACGATGGAAGAAATCTCTATTGTAAAAGCTGTATTCGGAAGAAGGTCACTGACAGCCGAAGGGCACTGAAGGAATACCGGTCGGCTCGAAAACGAGGTTCCCAAGTGACTTCGGAACATGCAGAAGGAGACTCGCCTTCGGCCAAATATCCCAGGATGCTTAGCAAACTCTCACCTGCTGACCGGGTGAAGGAAGCGATCCGCAAAGGCGCCAGCACTCAGAAAGAGATTCGCACGATAGCGAAACTGGGCGATGACGAAGTTGGCGACGCCCTGGCCAATCTCCTGCTGTGGACGCGCGAGATTCGCACGGAACTGGTTGATAACACACGCCACTATTATCTTAACGAGACGGAAGCCTCGTTGCTTCGCGAACAAGCCGCTATTCCCGCGCGTAAGCGAGATGTGCCGAGTTCGTTTAGCGCGCTGCAAGGGTTGATGCCGGGAAAGAATCCGGAAGGGGAACCGGAAAAGATTGGCGGCTGGGTGGCAGCCTAGTTTCCAGCCTGAGATTTCGGATTTACTATTTCAGATCTCGAATTTGAGATCTCAAATCTCAGATCTCAAAATGTCGTCTGAGATCTCCGATTTGAGAAAACTCAAGCGTCAAATGCATCCAGAACTTCTTGCGCATGCTGTTCGGGCTTGACCTTTTCAAAGACCTTCGTGATTTTGCCTTTTTCGTCGATCAGGAAGGTCATACGCTTCACACCCATGTACGTGCGGCCCATAAACTTCTTTTCACCGTAAACTCCGTAGGTATCAGCGATCGCGTGGTTCGCGTCGGCCAGGAGCGTAAAAGGAAGTTTGTATTTGGCCGTAAACTTTTTGTGTGAAGCCTCACTGTCCGGGGAAATACCCAGCACCTTGATGCCCCGTTTTTTGAAGGCGGCGAACGCATCGCGAAATGAACACGCCTCTTTGGTGCACCCGGGTGTATCATCCTTCGGATAAAAGTAGAGCACTACCTTTTGGCCGCGAAGGTCTTTCAGTTTGACGGTTTCACCGTCCGCGTTTGTCGTAGCGAAAGCCGGCGCCGCCTTTCCTTCTTTAACCATAGTTTCTCCTCAGATCGAACCCGGGTTGGTTAAGACTCAAGCTGGGATTCTAAGCCGTGGCCCGTGACGGCGCAAAGCGAGAAGCAAATCGATGAAGAAAAAGACCAAAGGCAATTACTGGATGGTGAAACAGGAGCCGGAAACCTATTCGTGGGACGACTTCGTATCAGACGGCGTCACTGACTGGTCGGGCGTAAGAAATTATCAGGCGCGCAACAACCTGCGCGAGATGAATACCGGCGAACGCGTTCTCTTTTATCACTCGGGAAAGGACAAGGCAGTGGTTGGTCTGGCTGAGGTCGTCAAGAGCGCCTACCCGGATCCCACGGCAGATGATGAACAATGGGTCGCAGTTGATTTGAAACCAGTCAGGGCGCTCAAGAATCCCGTGCCCCTGGCTGCTATTCGATATGACAAGCGACTTAGCCAGTTACCTTTAATCAGGCAGTCCCAACTGTCAGTTATGCCGCTTACCAAGGACGAGTTTGACGTGATAATCGCACTAAGCGCGGGCGCAGGGCGAAGCCGGCAAAAATAAACAGTGGCCCGCGCATCTTGCGGGTGTTCAAGGGCGACGCCCGTGCCACAAATGGAATGGAGAACACGAATGTTTAAGCAAATTGACTATACGATGGTAGTCGTATCGGACATGCAACGATCAATCGAGTTTTATCGCGACAAGCTGGGGATACCCCTTAAGTTTGAATCGCCAGACTGGACCGAGTTTCAAACCGGCGCCACGACGCTGGCGCTGCACGGCGGAGGGATAGCGCCAGGCGGACCGCCTGCCGGCGATCCATCAAAACAAGCCGGGCACTGTTCGATCGGTTTTAATGTTGAGGATGTGGACAAGACCTATGCTGAACTACAGGAAAAAGGCATTCGGTTTGTAATGCCGCCCACCCAACGCGAGGGCGAGGGGATTAAGTTGGCCGTGGCTCTTGATCCCGATGGCTTACCGGTATCGTTTGCGCAACTGATCGATCAGGCCGCTGCCGGTGAGCATTGAAGGCACCGAGACGCGAGAATTGCGAGGGGCGGGACCGAAAGTGTCTCGCCCTTTTCGCTTTGAGAGGGCAAACAGTATTTGCGGAAAGAACCCTCCGCCGACTGGAATTATCAGGATTGACAACAGGCGATTGCTGATGCGACGCTGCATCGCTTCATCCAGACAAGCCGGGAAGGAGGATCATTCCGTGCGATTGACCGAAATGGTTTCGTGCTCTGGTTGAGCGGCTAAACTGCCGCCGAGCATTCTCGCTCAAGTTTTGAGCGGGCTACCAAAACAACCTTTCAACGAGAATCTGATTGTCGGCTTTGATACAGCCGACGACGCGGGAGTATTCCGCCTCCGAGATGACCTCGCCATAGTCCAGACAGTCGACTTCTTCACTCCGATCGTCGACGATCCTTTTGTTTACGGTCAAATCGCCGCGCTAAACTCCATCAACGACGTTTGGGCGATGGCCGGGACGCCGATCACGGCGATGGCGATCACCTGCTTTCCGAAGAAGGGCGTCGATCCAGCCATACTCGGCGAGATCATGCGCGGCGGTCTGGAAACGCTGAACAAATATGGGGTCACGCTCATCGGCGGTCATAGCGTCGATAACAAGGACATCATGTTTGGTTATTCGGTTACGGGCGTGATTGATCCCGCCAAGCTGGCGACAAATGCGGGTGCGCGCGCCGGCGACGTGCTGATCCTGACGAAACCGATTGGCACAGGCATAATTTCGACGGGGATCAAGTTTGAAAAGGCCACGCCGGAAATCGCGGCATCATCGGTGGCAACGATGTTGACGCCGGGTATGCATGCCGCGGAGGCAATGCGCGAATTTGACGTGAAGGCCGCTACTGACGTAACAGGATTCGCTTTGCTTGGTCATGCATGGGAAATGGCCAGGGCCAGCAAGGTAAGCATTCAGATCGATTCCGGCGCTGTTCCTCTGTTGGAAGGCGCGTTGGAACTGGCGGTCGCGGGAATGTTGACCAGCGGCGACAAGAGCAATCGTGAATACGTCGGCGGAGACATTCAAATCGACGCGGCGGTGGATGAAAATCTGTTGAAATTGCTTTTTGATCCGCAAACGGCGGGTGGCATGTTGATGTCGATTGCTCAGCGGCGCTCAGACGATTTTCTCCATCGACTGCTCGAAAACTATCCGGCTGCCCGTATGATTGGACGCGTTATTGAGCGAGCGTCGCATTCAATCGTTGTCGAGTAATCATCGCGTGGGTCAGATTCCTGGGTCATTGTCTTGCTGTCTCCCACGCGTGCAGATATGCTTTACTTTCGATTCATCTGCAATCCTTTGAAAAGGAAACAGCCATGGCCTCCGTTCCAGATTATTATCTAAGTGCGGAAGAGTATTTGGCGCTTGAGCGAAGGGCTGAGTTCAAGAGCGAGTACATGGACGGCGTAGTTTACGTGCTCGCCGGCGCCAGCAAGCGCCACAATTTGATCGTCGCTAATGTCATCATCACCCTTGGCGAACAACTGAAGGGTCGAGCTTGCCGAGTTTACCCGAGTGATCTCAAAGTTAGGCTGCCAAACTCAAAACGGTTTTTTTATCCGGATGTGTCTGTTGTCTGCGGTGAGGACGATTTTGCCGACGACGAACAAGATGTCATTCTCAATCCTTCGCTAATCGTCGAAGTATCTTCAGAAAACACAGCGGCGTTTGACCGGGGCAAGAAGTTTTTGTCTTATCAGCAAATCACTTCATTACAAGAGTATTTGCTCATATCGCAAGATGAAGTCCTAATCGAGGGATATGCCAGGCAAGGTAACGATACGTGGCTCTATACCAAGGTGATGGGCCTTGAGGGAGGCCTTACTTTGCAGTCCATAGAATGCAAACTTGCATTGAAGGATGTTTACGACAAGGTGAACTAACTTACATGCCGCTGAGAGTTTTTCGAAGGTCCCGACACCGAACATGAAGCTGATTCTCAGTCGAAAGGGGTTTGATTCCTCATCCGGTTGCGGTGGCTGCGCCAGTCCAATCTTCGAGGATGGTGCCGATGATTTCCGTACTGCACATTTCTGATACTCACGGGCAAGGTGAGACATTGTGCCGGGTTGAAGATCTAGCCCTCCGTCATTCCGGATGTGAGGTTGTCGCTCTAACGGGCGATTGTACTTCCAAGGTAACAACGCAGGTTCCTGGAGAATGGGATCAGTGGCCCCAACAATTAAAGCTTGCGGTCCCAGGGAATCATGATTTGCTACACACTTTTGACCTGCTGCCAAGTTGGGTGACGCGCACGCCTTGGACTTCCCGTTTAGATGACGTCATTTTCTTAGGAATCGATTCTTCGATCGGACTCGCCGAACAACTCGCTCAACTTCGATTAGAAGCGGAAGGAAATGCCGGTGTGGTACTTCTCTCCCATCAATGGCCGGACTTTGAATCCCTGACTGAGGAATTGTGCAGATTTCTTGCTGGCCGCAAGCTTGTCGTTCTTCATGGTCATGAGCATCCGAAAGCTTTTTCTGGGTCGCTGTGGGAGGAATTTGTGCTTGTGAATGGAATCGGAGGCTATCGATCCAACGTCTGCAGCTCTGTTAGCAGGATGAGAGGAATCGCGAATCTCATTATTTGGGAGAGTGGACAATTCGAATGCTCTGAGGTTCAAGGTCATTGGACCTAATTAGCTGACGAAGTTGCGCCAGGTAACTCAACGAGCCATCGAAGATGCGGCAGATAGTAGCCCCGGGCGCGAGCCCGGGGATCAGGTGGTTGAAAAATTCTCGAGCCCGCTTTAGCGGGCGACAGAAGATTTGCAAAAAGAAACGCCCCAATTTCTGTCGCCCCTTCGGGGCTCGGAGTCAATTCACCCCGCATACCCCGGGCTCACGCCCGGGGCTATTTTATTCCGCCTGCTTCGCAGGCTCATTGAATGGCGGATTAATAACGTTTAGGATTCGATCGCGGCGCATCCGCTAACTTAGGTGGTTCTGACAAGAGGCTCACGAGTGTGAGTCGGCCAGTGCTTTAGCTGGAAAGCAAATAATGATCTCCACAATCCAACAATCCACAGCACCAAAGTCGGCTTCGATCATCGATCTCTACCGAAGCGTCCGCGCGCGCACAATGCAGATCGTTGCGCCGTTGGAAATCGAGGACTACGTTATTCAAACTGCGGAGTTTATGAGCCCGCCGCGCTGGCACATTGGCCACACATCCTGGTTTTTCGAAACACTTTTGCAGGCCCATCGGCCCGGCTACAAAATCTATTCGGACGCTTATCTGTTCTATTTCAACTCCTACTACGAAGGTTTTGGCGCGCGCATCGAGCGCCCCAAGCGCGGCACTCGTTCGCGGCCAACAGTCAGGGAGACAGTTGCTTATCGCCAGCACGTTGACGAACAGATGCTCGCGTTCCTGGAGGCGATGGAGGACAAGCCCGCAGAGGCAACGGTGCTGGCGCTCGTCAGGCTCGGACTTGAACACGAGATGCAACATCAGGAGCTGCTGGTTTACGACATCAAGCACTTGCTTTGCGACAAATACAACGCGCCAATGAAATCTGCGCCGGCACCGGCCACCAAAGTTGAAGGCATGGCGGAGATTCAGGGCGGGCTCTTCTGGCTGGGATATCCCAGGCAAGTCCAAAGTCGAAAGTCCAAGGTCCAAAGTCCTTCAAACTACGATTTCGCTTTCGACAACGAGAAACCTGCGCACCAGGTTTTCCTTGAAGACTATGCTCTAGACCGCGCTCTCGTCAGCAACGCGGACTACCTGGAGTTCATCCGCGGAGGCGGCTACCAGGATTTTCGCTGGTGGTTTTCCGAAGGCTGGGAAATGGTTAATAAGGAACACTGGCTCGCGCCGATGTATTGGGAGTTACACGATGGCGAGTGGATGATTCGAGACTTTAGCGGTTTGCATGCGGCCTCGAGCAAAGGAAATGAGCCGGTCTCGCACGTCAGTTTCTTCGAGGCGTCAGCCTTTGCGAAATGGGCCGGCAAGCGTTTGCCGACGGAAGCAGAATGGGAAAAGGCTTCATGCCCTGAGCCGGAAACGGGAAATGAAATATCTTTTCCCTGGGGGCACGAAAACCCGGATATCGCGAAAACGAATCTTCTTGAGAATGGCCTTTGGTCAACGGCGCCGGTCGGGGCCTTTCCCGCCGGCCAAAACAGTTATGGCTGCCAGCAGATGATCGGCGACGTTTGGGAGTGGACCACTTCGGACTACGTTCCGTATCCGGGTTTCAAATCAGAGTTTGACGAGTACAACGATAAGTGGTTTGTTAACCAAAAGGTCCTGCGCGGAGGTTCATATGCAACGCCGCAGTCGCATATTCGTGCCACCTACCGGAACTTCTTCCACGCACACGAACGTTGGATGATTTCAGGTTTTCGCTGCGCAAACGATATTTAATACGAGGCCGGGTGCAAGAATAGGAAACGAACATTGATCACCGAATTAAACGAAATCGAAGCACGCGTCCTTGGCTCACTGGTTGAAAAACAGGTAACCACGCCCGAATATTATCCGCTGACGCTCAATTCACTGACGCTCGCCTGTAATCAAAAGAACAATCGCACCCCGGTCACGTCATACTCCGAAACTGAAGTGGCTGCCGCTCTCGAAACTCTGCGCGAGAAGAACCTCGCATATGTTTTTTATGGCAGCACCAGCCGCGTACCGAAATACAAGCACGTCTTGCCTGAGGTTATGCATTTGAGCGCGCCGGAATTAGCCCTGATTTGTGTGTTGCTGCTGCGCGGGCCGCAAACTACCGGCGAGCTCGCCACTCGCGCTTTCCGCCTGCATGAGTTTTCCGGTTTGGAAGAGGTTGAGACAACACTCAATTCATTGATCTCTCGCGAACCGGATGCGCTGGTGATGCGCTTGCCCCGCCAACCCGGGCAGAAGGAAGCGCGCTTTGCTCATCTCCTTTCTGGCGAGGTTTCCCAGGACTTTGTTAACGAAGGCGCGATGCCAACTCGAGGCCGCGGCCGAGGCGAAAGCCAGGGCGATCGAGTCGTCGCGCTCGAGGCAGAAGTGGAAACGCTCAAAGCTGAAGTGGGAATGTTGAAAACGCAGTTTGAAGCTTTTAAGAAACAGTTTGAATGACTCGTGGTTGAATCGGTGTAATCCGCGAAATCTGTGGACGTTTGTCCCCCATGATTCACAAAATACACATCCCCAGGCCGCCTCTCTCGCAGTTTGTCGAGAACATTTGGCTGGTTGAAGGGTTCTCTGCGGAATATACACGCGAGAAGATCCTGCCGGACGGAGCAATTGAGCTAATCATCGACCTCGATACGTCACCGAAGACAATCTTTGAAGACGAAGCGTCTGAAACCTTCCGTACGGTAGCAAAGGGATGGATCTCCGGCGAGCGCACTCGCTACATTGTTATCGGTGCCGAGAAAAACCAGTCGATGGTTGGGATCCGTTTTCGGCCCGGTGGCGCCTACCCTTTCTTCGGCTTCCCAATTTCTGAGTTGAGTGAATCAGTGACGGAGCTGGACTTGATCTGGGGCGGTTTGGTGGACGAGGTGCGGAACCAGCTGGCGGAGAAAGACCCGGACGCAAAGCTCCTGTGGCTTGAATCGTTTCTGTTGCGTCAGGCGCAGCGGTCCCTCGAAGCGAATCGTCTGATTGCTTTTGCCGTTCACCAGTTACAGCATTCGCCGCAGTTCCTGGCGATTCGCGACCTGGCCAATACAATCGGTATCACTCAGAAGCACCTGATTTCACAGTTTGAGAAAGTGGTCGGACTCCGGCCGAAGAGTTTTGCGCGAGTGTGTAAGTTTCAGAGAGTCGTCAACCTGCTCGAGCAGCAAAACGAAATCGAATGGTCGGCGATCGCCGTTGATTGCGGCTACTACGACCAGGCCCACTTCATTCATGAGTTTCAGGCATTCTCCGGTTTGAATCCCTCCAGTTACCTGGCTCAACGCGGCGAATACGTAAACTTCATCCCGATCGCCTAATTGACGTAACGCATACTGTTAGTTTGCGGGCGGACCAATACAGCCCTATTAAGGTTTTCGCCAACGGACGCAAACTAACAGTTTGCGTTACAAAACCACCCGAGGTTAATTTTTTACAATACGGCAAAGTCGCATCCCGCTAGACTCCTCCGGTCAACAAAACTTCCGGAGGAGCTAAGAAGATGGACATTGGTTCGATAAACTATTTCGCCGTTGTGGTTGCGGCCCTGGCCACGTTTATTCTCGGCGGGCTTTGGTATTCACCCATGCTGTTTGGTAAGGCGTGGATGCGCGCGAATAACTTCCGTGATGAAGACTTGCAAACATTCAGCAAAGCACGAATGTTTGGCTGGTCGTTTGTCTTCTCGTTAATCATGGCGTTGAATCTGGCAATGTTTCTGGCTGGTCCAACTACGAATACAACTTGGGGAGCTACTGCGGGCGCGCTGGCGGGCTTTGGTTGGATCGCCATGGCGATAGCCATCGTCGGGCTTTTTGAGAATAAATCTTGGGCGTACATCCTGATAAACGGCGGCTACATGACGTTGGCTTTTGTCATCATGGGCGCAATCATCGGTGCGTGGCGGTAAAGCACTATCCGCAAATTACTGGTTTTGAAATCTGCGTAATCTGCGGACAGATCCATAAGGAGCGAAGGAAGAATGAAGAACAATCTTAAGTCGGACCATCCCGTCACCAACGAAGCGGCAAAGGCTGCAACTGGAAAGACGCTTGACCAATGGTTTGCCGAACTCGACAAGGCCGACGGCCTGAAGCTTGGGCGTCGCGAAATCAATAATCGTCTTCAGGGCGAGAAAGTCGATCCCTGGTGGGCTTCGACGATCGCAGTTGAGTTTGAGAAGCATCACGACGTTCGCAAGAAGGACGGGTTCTTTGAGGGTTACTTCGTTTGCTCAACTAAGACCATCGCGGCGCCTCCCGCCGAAGTCTACAAGGCATGGGCGAGCGGGCCGGAATTGAGCAAGTGGTTTGGCGACGCCAGCAAAGCCGATGTCAAAGACGGCGGCACATTTCAAAACAAAGACGGCGACAAGGGAATATTCCTGCGTGTGCGTGAGAACAAAGACCTCCGCATGACGTTTGAAGGCAATGGTCTTTCCGCCCCGACCCAGGTTGATGTGCAGTTTCAGGACAAGGGAAAAGGAAAGACTGGCTTGCTGGTGAATCACACCAGAATCCAAACACGTGAAGAAGCCGATGGGCTTCGCGCTGCCTGGGCACAAGCCCTCGACCGGCTAAAAGCGGCCTGCGAAAGCTGAGGAAAGTCCAAAGTCCAAAGTCCAAAGTCCAAAGTCCAAAGTCAAAGGCAACCTTCTGATCGACGGCTCCCGAACACCGCGGCGTTCAGCATCAGACATTGGACATTGGACATTGGACATTGGACATTGGACATTGGACTTTGGATCCGGCCCGTTTTCGGTTTCGGGCCAGTGTTTCATCTATGCAACCCGCCGGTTCTTGCGCTATAATTTCCGTCCCATGAATCTCGAAGTCTTTCATCCAGCAGTTGCGCGCTGGTTTTCGAAGAGTTTTCCCTCGGCGACGCCTCCGCAAATTGAAGCCTGGCCGGCAATCAAACAACAGCGAAACACTTTGATTGCCGCTCCAACCGGATCCGGTAAGACTCTCGCCGCGTTTCTCGCGGCCATCGACGACCTGGTGAGGCTCGGGGTTGAAGGAAAACTAGACGACACTACTCATGTAGTCTATGTCTCTCCGCTAAAAGCACTCAGCAACGACATTCAACGCAACCTCCAGATTCCCCTGGAAGGCATTCAGCACGAGTTGCGCGCCCTCGGCCTTCCCGAGGTGAACATTCGCACGTTTGTGCGCACCGGCGACACCTCGGCAGCGGATCGCACGGCAATGACGAAGCGGCCGCCGCATATTGTGGTGACCACGCCGGAGTCGCTTTTCATTTTGCTGACCAGCGAAGGCGGGCGGCGGATGCTGGAGACGACGCGCACGCTCATCGTGGACGAAATTCACGCGGTGGTCGGCGACAAACGTGGTTCGCATCTGGCGCTCTCAATCGAGCGTCTGGAACAACTCATTCAGCAACACGCTGCGGCACCAGTTGTCCAGGATGCAACGCCTCCAGCAAACGGATCTTTGTTTCCTTCGCTTGAAGTTCGCAATCCGAAACCCGAAATCCGAAATCGGCTCGTGCGCATTGGCCTGTCCGCTACGCAACGTCCCATCGAGGAAGTGGCGCGATTTCTGGTTGGCAACGCGAACATCGATGAGGCAGGGACGCCAAATTGCGTCGTCGTTAACAGCGGACACGCGCGCCGGCTTGATTTGGCAATCGAACTTCCCGACTCACCTCTCCAGGCCGTGATGTCAGGCGAAGTTTGGGACGAAATCTACGATCGACTCGCGCAACTAATCCGGCAGCACAAGACCACGCTGGTTTTCGTCAACACGAGACGTTTGGCTGAACGCGTCTCGCGCCATCTGGGCGAAAGGATTGGAGACGAAAACATCGCTGCGCATCACGGCAGCCTTGCGCGAGAGCAGCGTCTGGCGGCTGAGCAGCGTTTGAAAGCTGGCGAACTTAGCGCGCTCGTGGCGACGGCCTCGCTGGAGTTGGGCATCGATATCGGCGACGTGAATCTGGTTTGCCAGCTTGGCTCCACTCGTTCGATTTCGAGTTTTCTGCAACGGGTCGGACGTTCGAATCACACAGTCGAAGGTTTTCCCAAAGGACGAATCTTTCCGCTTTCGCGCGACGAATTGGTGGAGTGCGCGGCCATCGTAGACTCAGTGAGGCGCGGTGAGCTTGATCGTTTGAGTATTCCTGAACAGCCACTCGACATTCTCGCGCAACAGATCGTTGCGGCCTCGGCGCCGGAAGAGTGGACGGAAGATGGGCTCTTTGAAATGGTCAAGCGGGCCTATCCATACCGGAATCTCGACCGGGATCAGTTTGATTCGATCATTCGGATGCTGGCCGAGGGCTTTTCCACCAAACGCGGCCGGCGCTCGGCTTATCTGCATCACGATGCTGTCAACAAGCGGTTGCGCGGCCGTCGCGGCGCGCGCCTGGCTGCGATCACCTCAGGAGGGGCGATCCCGGATACAGCGGATTACGCAGTTGTACTGGAACCGAGCGAGCTCGTAATCGGCAGCGTTAACGAAGACTTCGCTATTGAGAGTCTGCAAGGTGACATTTTCCAGCTCGGCAATACATCGTGGCGTGTGTTACGTGTCGAGCAGGGGAAGGTGCGGGTTGAAGACGCAGCGGGGCAACCGCCGTCGATTCCGTTTTGGTTGGGTGAAGCGCCGGGCCGCACCCATGAACTCTCGGTTTCCGTGTCACGCCTGCGCGAAGAAGTTGCGAATAGGATCGACGTCAGTGATATCCCGGATAGCACATCGGCCATCGATGATCCGCCCGCTACCGCAGACGGTACTGACTTCATCGGACCAGATCGCGCTGATGAGGTCAGTACCACCTGCGGTAGCGGGTGGGTAAGTGGGCGACGGCTCGATCTTGAGCCTGCTATCAGTTACCTGGTTGACGAAGTCGGCATCGTGCGCGCGGCCGCCGAGCAGATCGTCGATTATCTTGCGGGCGCAAAAATCGTGCTCGGTGTGATGCCTTCGCAGGAAAATCTGGTGCTCGAACGTTTCTTCGACGACAGCGGCAGCATGCAGCTGGTGTTGCATGCGCCGTTTGGCAGCCGGCTGAATCGCGCCTGGGGACTGGCGCTGAGGAAACGTTTCTGCCGCCAGTTCAACTTCGAGTTGCAGGCCGCAGCTACCGAAGATGCGATCGTGCTTTCGCTTGGGCCCACGCATAGTTTTCCGCTCGAAGACGTTTTTCATTATCTCAACTCCAAAACTGTGCGAAAGCTTTTGTGCCAGGCTTTGCTGGATGCGCCCATGTGGAACATTCGCTGGCGCTGGAATGTGACGCGTGCGCTCGCTGTCCTGCGACGCCGGGGCGGGAAGAAGATCCCGGCGCAACTTCAACGTATGAACGCCGAAGATTTGCTGACGGCGGTGTTTCCGGATCAGGTGGCCTGCGTGGAAAACCTTGGTGGGGGCGAGCGCGAAATTCCCAGTCATCCGCTGGTTGACCAGACCGTGAAAGATTGCCTGGAAGAGGCGATGGACATCGAAGCCCTTGAAAAGCTGCTCACCTCGATTGAACGAAACGAGAAAAATCTTTTCGCGCGCGATGTGATCGAGGCCTCGCCACTGGCCCAGGAAATTCTGAACGCGCGTCCTTATGCATATCTTGATGATGCACCGCTTGAAGAGCGGCGGACCCGGGCAGTGCAACAGCGGCGCTGGCTTGATCCGCAAACGGCCAAAGACATGGGCAAACTCGATCAAGGCGCGATTGATCGCGTTCGCGACGAAGCCTGGCCCCGCGTTGAGAATGCTGATGAATTGCACGACGCTTTGGTTGAGCTAGGATTCGTTACTGAGCAGGAAGGTGAAGCCTGGCACGAGTTTTTCGCTGAACTGAAAAACGATCGCCGCGCCGCCGTACTTCAAGTTGATCCTGGGCCCGCGGTCTCAGTGAAGAGCTTGAATCTTTGGGTCGCGGCGGAGCGGCTGCCGCAATTGAAAGTCATTTATCCGTCCGCATCGCTCCAGCCGCCCATTGTCGCGCCGGATAGTTACTCCCAAACCGAATGGATATTTGAAAGCGCGTTGGTCGAGATTTTGCGCGGCAGGCTTGAAGGCATTGGCCCCACCACAGTTGAAGGTCTGGCCCTCTCTTCCGGTTTGACCAAGGCTGAGATCGAATTGGGCTTGCTGAAACTGGAAGCCGAAGGTTTTGTAATTCGTGGCCAGTTTTCACCAGGCACAACCGAAACTGAGTGGAGCGCTCGCCGGCTGTTGGCGCGGATTCATAGTTACACTCTCAACCGATTGCGCCAGGAGATCGAGCCGGTTTCCACAGCCGACTTCATCCGCTATCTGCTTGCGTGGCAGAAGATTGCGCCAGAGCACCAAATGGAAGGACCGGAGAGCGTGCGCGCGATTCTTGAGCAGCTGGAAGGTTTCGAGGCCCCCGCAGCGGCGTGGGAAAGCGAATTGTTGCCAAGCCGTTTGGTCGACTACGATCCGGCATGGCTCGATGCTTTATGTCTTTCGGGTGAAGTGGTCTGGGCCAGACTAACGCCGCCGGCATCCACCGCGCGCGCTCACGAAAACGGCGCTGAGCGAACACGTGGCGGCGCCCCGGTCCGCAACACTCCTATCGCGCTGTTGCGGCGCAAGAATTTCGCGATTTGGAATTCAGTCTTTCCGAAGCCTTCACCGAATGGGCTTGAGTTTTCGGAAACCACGCGCACGGTCCATGAATATCTCGCCACCCGAGGTGCTTCCTTTTTCTCGGACATCGTCGAAGGCACCAAACTTCTTCGCGCCCAGGTCGAGGAATCCCTGGGCGAACTTGTCGCGAATGGATTGGTGGTTTCAGACAGCTTTGCAGGCTTGCGCGCGCTGCTGACACCTGCCAGCCGCAAGACGCAGGCCGCCTCCAGGAGAAAGCATCGTCAGCCGATTTACGAAATGTCGAGCGCCGGACGGTGGTCACTGCTGAATCGGGAAGAAGCATTAAGCGGAAGCCCGACTGTAAGGGAGGGCTCACAGTCTGAGAATGAGAGCGCCGAAGAGATCGCCCGAATACTCCTGCGTCGCTACGGCGTAGTTTTTAAACGCCTGCTGCCGCGCGAAGGAATCACGTTGCCATGGCGCGTGTTGCTGCGTATCTATCATCGTCTGGAAGCGCGCGGAGAGATTCGCGGCGGACGTTTTGTAGCGGGAATTTCGGGCGAACAGTTTGCGCTCCCGGAAGCGGTGGGAATGCTCCGAGCGATGCGGCGGTCGCGAACTGGCGCAGTCGACTTTGGGCTCCGTTCAACTCAGAGGGAGCCGTCGCTAACGATCGGTCATTCGTCGGATGGCGCTGCTCCCATAAGCGCGGCTCAGGACAGCATGATTTCGGTAAGTGCTGCCGATCCCTTGAATCTCATCGGCATCATCACACCAGGTGGTCGCATCACCGCGTTCACTTCAAATCGGATTCTCTTTCACAATGGCGAGCCCGCAGCGGTGCTGGAGTCGGGCGAGACTAAATTCCTGATGGAGATGAGCCGCGCGATGGAATGGAAAGCAAAGGCCGCCCTCGTGCGCAAAGCCAGTCCACCAACGGTACGCACGTATCTCCGCCAACGCGCATAATCGCTGAGATCAGGCTTTCCTATGCGTCTCTGAGCGCTATCCTCCTTCAAGATCTCGATCTTGCGGCGTCCATTGCGGGACGAAGCCGTGTCTAAAGACTGGGCTCCTTCAAGGGTGGCTTGGGCAACGCGCTAAACACGATGTTGAGAGTGTCAGCGGCAGTCTAGTTGCCGTCCGGCGGACCGTAGAGAATTAGCTGAAGTGGCTTTTCGACGGCGACCGGCGCACCCTGGCTCGCGTTAGCAGCATCCAGCAGCGCTTTCGGACTGAGGCTGAAAAGCACGAGAGTGGTCATGCTGACATTCTTGCGGCGTTTGCCCTTGATCTTTTCAATTTCGTCGTTGATGGGACTGCCCTTCGCCGTCACGATGTTAACGGGAGCGCTAGTCTCTTCGTCGATGACTACGTCTCCGTTCATTCGAAAGCTTCCGGCGCCGTCACTCTGGATCGAGTCTTTATCGATGACCAGGTCAAGCACAGTGAAATTACCGATCGTCCCTGCTTTGAAGCTTATCTCCGCAGAGTTACCGACTCTGGTTACGGAGACGGTAGTGTTCTGAGCAATCTTAAGCGCGGTGGTATTGCTGACGCCGCCGGTATACTCCCCAGCGTAAACGTTGGCGGAGAAATCAAAATTCTGGCCCCCGGTGGTGGTCACCGAGGTGAGCGGATGCATCTCCACCGCGTGGTCAGGATTCGAGGGTTCATTGCCGCCGCTTAAATGCTCGGGCCAAATGCGGGGAACTCCGGAAACGGTCACCGCGGTGTTCTTAATCTGGTTGCTGAATGCTATCCAGTCGGCGTTGCTTTGCACGGTCTTGCCTGGGAAAGGTTCTACGCATGCGTTCATAGGCTCAAGCACCAGGCCATCCGGGTCCCCTTTATAATTGGGGGAGTGCGCACCGTAGTGGATTTCGCAATCTGCTGACATGGCATGCACTTTGGAGTTACCTTCGATTGTTACATCCTCCATCGTAACCACCACCGTGTTGGCCCACTCCGTCAAATTGCTAATTGGGACGCTGAATTCCTTCGGTGCTGCACCTTTTGTTGCTTTGCCAGGTATAGCACCGGAGGTTGCGCCAGCATTTGGGGGCGTGCTGCTGGTCGTTCGGTCTAAGACGGGAGGGATAATCGTGGCGATTGCAAGCGGCAGCGCTGCCGCAATCGTAGCGCCAGCACTCAACTTCCGACGGCCAGGCGCTTTCGGCATGGATTTTTTCTTCATTGTGGCCCCCTTCAAGTCAGGGTGATGGTTTCCGTATCAGTGACGCCCACATCTTCCTTAGCAGTCACTTTGATCGTTACCTTGCCGGTGGCTTCCTCGTCGCCGGCGGGCGGCGGAGTATACAACCCGTTGGGATCAATCGTGCCTAAGCCGGTTGGGGGGTCAATAGACCAGGTGACAGCCGGGTCGGATAGCCCAAGCACCTCCGCCTGGCATTGAATGGAGGGTCCCCCGGCAGTGGTTACATTGCTGGCGACCTTGATAGTTACCTGCCGGAGACCCGTGACACCCTGCGGAGAACTATGCTGAATGCCTTTGCTGACCAGATAGGAACTCGAGCTGATGCCCAACAACACGAGTATGCCGTTTGGGATCAACGCCGGAAACGCAGGGGGAGCCGGAGAGGCAATGACCAGAAACAAGCTCGCGGCAATCACAAAAGTAAAGACCAGCAATTGAAACCGAGACATGCTGGCCTCACCGCTCGGTTCGCTGATCAGCCCGCTTAGATCGATCTTCCCGGTAAACACGTTGTAAATGATCGCTACTCCGATCAGTCCGAGGAAGCCTAAAGCCACCCAAGCTGAAAGGTCGCCAACCCACGTTCGGGTGTAAACTCTTTCAGCCGTCTGCATGAGTATCAGCATCGTTACTCTCCTTCGCTATTTTCTTGAACAACATGGTGTAAGCCTTGCCGCCGAGGTAGATCGCGTGACTACCACCAAGCAAGACCAGAGTTTGCGCCGGCACATCAGGAAGCTGGCCGGTGTTGCGGTTTTGCAGTACGTCCGACAGGTAGAACATTGCAGTACCAAGGGTGAAAAGAAGTAACTGCAACCGCTCCGGGCTAAAGTATTTGCTGCCGTCCCTCTGCGTGCCGTAAAGCAAATAGTTTGTGTTAATTCCGCCCGTCAGCAATCTGTAAGCGATGATTGCGGCTAACGCGCCAAGGAAGAGGACCACTTCATACCAGATGATGCGCGTGAAAGGCATTGGTACAGTTCCGGAGGTTAAAACTGTTGCGACGCGACGTGCGAGTGATAAGTTGAGCCGACGACGGATCCACTGATGCGACGCGGAATCTACTCCTGTTTGCCGATCCAGTCAATAGTTCAATTCATTCAGAAAAAGATCTGTCTGATTGAACCAAGTCAAATACCGCTTGAGGAACGACTCGCGCGCAGTCAACGTCAGGCTACGAGTACTAAATCTGAGCCTCTACTGGTAATGATATTTGAGAGCGATTCGTTTCAAAAAAATCTGACGTTGAACGCCGGCAGCCAAACAGGATCATGACGTCTTCCAGGGCTGAGCATCCTGATTCACTTAGAGGTCGATGTTCGTATTGTTGGGCCCCTCTGCTAGAATGAACCGAAAGTGACCATGAAGAGTTGTCGCGGATCTCATCATATTGAAGCGCTAGTTTTGCGCGGGCGGACGGCTTTTTTTATGATGTTGGCCGGCTTCCACAAACGAAACTGATCGCGTCCGAAAACTAACCCTGCGGAGTTGCGTCTATGCCTACAGCAAATCAAGTCAGCGCCAGGTCCGGCGATGTGTTGCTCCTTGTGGGTACCATGAAAGGTGCCTTCGTGTTGCGCTCTAATCAGGACCGCAAGGAATGGGATGTTGGTGGTCCATACTTTCCCGGGCGAGCGGTCTACGCGATGCTTTACGACGATCGCAATGGCCGCAGCCGCCTCTGGGCCGCAGTAAACAGTTCGTATTGGGGATCCTACTTGAGTTCGTCTGACGACTTTGGAAAAACCTGGACGGAGCCTGAGGCCTACGGAATCAAGTTTCCCCAGCAGGAACCGGCGCCCGCGGCGGCCATGCAGGATGCGAATCCCGACGCCAATGCGTCAGCGGCTGCAAATCTTTCCGTAAAACAGATCTGGCAGATCGCTTTGGGTCATCCGGATGAACCCGACACGCTTTATGCGGGTGTTGAGCCTGCGGCGTTGTTCAAGTCAACGGATGCGGGCGCGAACTGGTCGCTGGTGCAAGGGCTGCACGATCACCCGCATCGTCCGCAGTGGCAGGCGGGTGGAGGTGGACTTTGTTTGCACACCATCTTGCCAGACGTCTCCAATTCGCAGCGTCTCTTTATCGCAATTTCGACTGGGGGCGTTTACCGGACTGATGACGGCGGCGAAAATTGGCAACCGCGAAACGACGGCGTGCGCGCGCAGTTTTTGCCGCCCGGGCAACAGTATCCCGAGTGGGGCCAGTGTGTTCACAAGATCGTGAGCCATCCGGCAAACCCGCAGCGTTTATTTCTCCAGAACCACTGGGGCCTCTACCGGAGCGATAATGGCGGCGACTCCTGGACCGACATCGCCAACGGCGTGCCGTCCGATTTTGGCTTCGCACTGGAAATTGATCACAACAATCCAAACACCGCCTACATCATTCCACTCGAATCCGACGAGTTTCGTTGCACGCCGGAAGCGAAGCTGCGCGTGTATAGAACTTCGAACGCCGGCGAATCATGGGAACCGCTGACAAACGGGCTGCCGCAGGAAAATGCGTTTGAAACGGTGTTGCGCGATGGAATGTCCGGCGATGAGAGTCAGCCAATGGGCCTCTATTTTGGAACTCGCAACGGAAAGCTTTTCGGTTCGGCCGATGCAGGGGAGTCGTGGAGAGCCATCATGGAAGGATTGCCGGCGGTGGTTTGCGTGAAGGCGGCCGCGGTAAATTAATATTTCGGGCGGCGAACTTTCCTTCGGCCGAAAATTGCATTCTGATCTGATCTCTGTTGCACAGAGAAATCAAAAGTACCTTTAGATAAAAAGACTATGAAAAGACTCTTAGCGGTTGCGATGCTCGCACTTTCAACCACCACGTTCGTTTTTGCCTCAGCCTTCGCGCAGACGCCGAAGGCCGCTGAGCCGGAACATAAACTTATCCAGTTTCATATGGCGCTATTGAAGCGTGGGCCGAAATGGACCGGAGAGAGCACACCCGCCAGTCCCGTTTTGGAGTCGGCTCAAAGAGACTACGCAACTCAGCTCATGCAGTCAGGCAAAGCGGTAATCGTCGGACGCCTTACGGATGACGGCGAGATTCGCGGCGTGTACGTGTTGCGAGCTAAGACGCCGGAAGAGGCACGCGCATGGGCCGAGGAAAGCCCGGCGGTCAAGAGCGGTCATCTCACTGCCGAGATGCATCCCTGGTGGTCGGAGGACGTGATGAAGGCCGCCTCGCAGCCGATCACTATGACGACTGCGTATCTCGGATTTCTGACGCGCGGACCAAAATGGACGCCGGAGAAAACGCCGGCCACTGAAGCCTTGCAAAAGGCGCACCTGGCCAACATCAATAAGCTTGCAGAAATGAAAAAGCTGGTCGTCGCCGGTCCCTTTGGCGACAACGGCACACTGCGCGGAGTTTTTGTTTTCCGCGTAGGATCGCTGGCCGAAGCGAAGCAACTGGCTGAAACCGATCCGAGCGTGCAAGCCGGCCGCTTAACAATCAGCATGCATCCATGGCTCGTGCCGGAAGGGGTTTTGCCGTCGCCATGATCAGAGTCAACGTCGCGGGGTTCTTAACAGATTTCACGGAAGGCCGGAATCAGATCGCAGTCGAAGTTGGTCCCGCTTCCGTTGGCGAAGCGCTCGCGGAACTTTGGAAACTGCATCCGGGCCTGCGTGATCGCGTGGTGAACGAACAGGGACACCTGCGCCAGCATGTAAACGTTTTTCTCGACAGCGAAAACATACGGCGTAAAGAGTCGCTCGAGACGCAGGTCGCAGATGGAAGTGAGTTGACTATACTTCCCTCGGTGAGTGGCGGCTAGCCCACTGCCCACTGCCCACTATTTCGTTCCTCCGAGAAACTTCCCAATGAAGACGCCCGGATAACCTTCAACTATGTATTGTCCCACCTGCGGTTCCGAAGAAAGACAACTTAGCCAGTTTTGCCGTGCGTGTGGCACTGATCTGCGTGCCGTGCGCCAGGGCCTGGAGCGGCCCGACACGATTACGGCGTCAGCTGTTTCAGCACGCGAGCAGATCAGCCGCGCCCTCGCTGACAAGATTCGCCAACTCGAAACCGGAGAGGACCTCGAACATGTCGCCGAAGACGTCTTACCGCAGTTGGAAAAGTTTTTGGAATCACCGGAAGAGAAGAGACTGCGCCGATTGCGTGCGGGCGTTATCACCGCCGTGGTTGGACTCGGAGTAACGCTGGGATTGTTCTGGGCAAGTCTTCAGTCTGAAGATCTACTGCCTTATATCGCGTTGGGCCTGATTGTTTTCTTTATTGGACTGGGAACTATCATCAATGGCCTGCTCCTGACTGTTCCGCGCAGGTCGCTTGCGAATCGATCCGCTGAAGCCGAGTCGCAGAGGGAATTGGAATCACAAATACAAAACCTGTCTTCGGCCAATCAGCTTCGGCCATTCACCGCTACGACAAGCGATCTCCCAATTTCTCCCGACCAACGCGTGGCGCGACCGTCCGTCACTGAACACACTACGCACCATCTCAGAGAAGACAAATCTTAACGCGACGCGGGCGAGGCAAGCCCGCCTTCCCAACTGCGAGATGATGAGCCTTTTCAGATCTGTGTCTTGAGAGCCCTTCCGTCAGGAATTAGAATTCAATTCTGATCAGCTCGTGGTTGGGAAGGTGGGCTCGCCCCCGCAGCTTCTTGTGTAAAATCTCGAATATCCTGGAAGGGTGTCTCGCGGTTATCGAAGTCAGGGCGATAATAGAAAGCGGCGCCGTCAAACTCCTGCATCCAGCCTTCTTCCATTCCCAACTCCTCAAGCGCGCCGACCGCACGCAGCCATTCGTTTTCGGAAATGCGACGCGAAAGCAAAACGTGGCGTTTGCTCGTCGCTGCCTGGTGCGTCGGGTAGTATTGGGCCATCAGGGAAATTGCGACCCGCGGACTTAACTCATCTCGGATCCACTCAAGAGACTCGCGTATCCCGCCAATATCGTTTGGTAAGACCAGCAGACGAATGATCAGCCCGCGCTGCAGTAATCCGTGAGCATCGAATGCGAGTTCGTCTCCTACCTGGGCATACATCTCAGCAATCGCGCGTCGCGCATGTTCCTTGTAGCCACTAACCTTCGAAAAAAGGTAACCCGCTTCGTCTTCCGCATACTTGAGATCAGGCAAATACACATCGACTATTCCCGCGAGCGGGCGCAGCACTTCGACCGAGTCATAAGCGTTGGTGTTGTAGACGATGGGAAGGCGCAGTCCATTTTGGGCTGCGAGCAGAATGCCTCGCGCCATCTGCGGCGCAAAGTGTGTGGGTGACACAAAGTTGATGTTGTGACACCCAGCCGACTGCAACTCGAGCATCATTTCCGCAAGACGCTCGTGCGTGATTTCATTCTTGAGTTGCTGCTTGTGTGTTTGAGAGATCTGGTAATTCTGGCAGTAGACGCAACGCAGGTTGCAGTTGCCAAAGAAAATGTTACCGGCGCCGTGCGTGCCGACGAGCGCCGGCTCTTCACCAAAATGTGCCGTGTAGGAAGAAACTATTGGTAGTCGGCCGGAATAGCATGCAGCGATTTCATCAAGCAAACGGTTGTTCAGACAACCGCGCGGGCAAACCGTGCAGCGCTCCAGCAATCGTTCGAGGGCATCGACGCGCTCTCCAAACTCTCCAGTATCGAGTAATTGCAGATAGGAAGGCTCAACCCTTGTCTGTGCTCGGACTTCTGACATCTGGTATCTGCTTCACCTGTGACTGCGAAAATGGACGAAGTGTGGCTTGTGATGCTCGACTAATTCCGCGGGTGCAACTTTCGTGGTCTGACTCCAGATAAAATCCATCTCAGCATGGATTGTGCTCAGGGCCAGCCTGGCTTCGAATATCAGCAAGATGCTTCCATAGAAAAGAAAACACGCGCCAATGATTCCAAAGACGACTGGCACGAGCGTGTAACGCTGTTTCCCTACGATTGCCACGACTCCAATCGCGACGCTCGTTGCCACAAACATCCCCAGGCACAAGTAAAACGAAACCATGGCCCGTTGGAGAATGCGCGCGCGGCTGGTGAGTTTGTCGAGCTGGTCAAAAATCACTGCCTGCCGCTCGCCGGCTTCGTTTGCCGGCTTCAGCGCCAACTCCTCCAGCTTGTCGGACAAGGCGCGCACCCGATCGACTACGCGCCCCAGCCGGGTTGAAGTGGAAAGGATCATGCTGCCGCAGGCGGAGATCAAGACCGCGGGCGTGATCATCGCCGTCAGGACGGCGACCGCTGCTGACATTGAATCCACTCTTTAAGCTATCCCCGACGTCTCGTCCGTTTCCGTTTGACCGGAGGCTTTACCACCTTAACGTCACTTACCGATGCAGCATCCTTCTTGGGTTGCATCATCTGTTTCTTAATCATGTCCAGGACCATTTGCTGCGGCACGTCTGCGCGAAACATCACTTCATCGCCTTCAGCTACGATCCCGATGCCGCTCAGCAACGGCTGGACCATCGGATCCTTTATTGAGCTGGTGGCGTGACGCAGAAATCCGGAAAACAGATTGCTCATGATCTTGGCGGTGTCAGGATTGTCTGCATTCATGAAACCGCGCAGCATGAAGTTTGCCGCATCCATAGTTAGCGCCATGTAGAAGTCGCCTTGTCGCGTATCGCATTTCGGCGCCCGCGCATTTGTTTCCGTTCCCAGCATGCCGAAGCTCTTGGCAAATGAATGCCAGGGCGTGCCTGCAATACTGATCAGGGCATTTGGATCGCGCACGAGTGAATTTAAGGTTTGCGTGCTGATGCGTTCTTTGCCGTCGCCTGCATCAACCGCCGCCCGAAGATAACGAGGACTGCCAACGGCAATCGTGTTGGCGTTGAGCACGACTACTCCCACCTCAGTGAAAGATTTGAGAATCGGATTCTTCTCAGCTTCCTTAACCAGCGGATCGATTGTCATCAGCCCGAGCGTTTTGTTGCCATATTTCTCGTCACGCAGTTTTCCACCGGAAGCCATGCGAGCCATCGTGATTAACCCCTCGGCGCTGAAATCACCGCTGGTCACGATCATAAACTCGGGCATTTGAAAGTTGAGATCATCGGTCGGCTTTCTAAACCGGCTGGCGAGCACCACGTAGTCAATCTTTGTCGGGTCGACCCCGGCCATCTGTTTGGCCTGCTCGAAACCTTTGCGCATTTCCTCCACAGCTTGGGGCGGCATGAACTTAGGCAGCAGCTCGTTGAGAATGCGTTGGGGGTTTAAATAGACGATCGTATCGGCGTCGGGCAGGACTGAAAGGGAATTAACGATAGCCTGCGTGGCTGCGGAATTTGTTGGGGTTGTGGCAATAAAGTGGGAGCTGGTCGCACCGGACGGTATGACAGCGTGGGGAGCATTTTGCGTGGTTTGCGCCCACACAGTTGTTCCGGACAGGCTAATCAGAGCAATCAAAACAAGGGTGGAAAATTTTTTCACAGCCTAAGCCTCCATTCAGGGTTTTGCGTATCTTCACACAAGATACGGTTTTTCGTCAGCTTTTGTTGTTGAGAATTTTGAACTTGTGTCCGAAGTGCCGGGCGAGCGGTCAGATCCAGTCGAGTTTTGGGACGGTGAACTCGTCGTTTACATTTCCAGTGTTCAGTGTTGTGGCCGGTTCGAAAAGCAGAACCTGGCATTCTTCGTCAGCCACCGGACGGTGCTCAACTCCGCGTTCCACAATAATGAACTCCCCTTCTTCCAGCCAAACATCACGCCGGACGGGAGCGGAAGATTCGCCCTCGCGAAACTCCATGCGGAATCTGCCTTTGATCACCAGAAACATTTCATCTTCAGTTTCATGATGATGCCAGGTAAATGGACCTTTGAACTTTACGAGTTTCAGGTATTGCCCATTCAACTCGCCCACGATACGTGGATTCCAGTAATCGTTTATCAGCGAGAGCTTTTGGAGGAGATTGATCTTGTCCATGGTCATTGGCAATCAGAAATCTGTAATCAGCAATCAGCAGTCAGCAGGAACCGTCAGTAACGAATTTAGTGCCGCGCAATTGATAACACCGTCAAGCTGACTGCTGTTTGCTGACTGCTGTCTGCTCGTTTCTCACCGCGCATAAATCGCATCCAGTACCTGCGCTAAACGAAAACCGGCCTTGGCGAGTTGTTGACGAACAATCTCGCGGTTAGCTGTTTCGTAGTTTTCCGCGCGGCTAACATCGTACACCGTCTGCATCACCGGCTGGCCGTTATTCAACACTGGCTTGCCACCACTCAAAACAGGGATGGTCCGCCGGCCTGTTATGACGACGGAAAGATACGTGTGTTTGCGCGACTGCTGCAGCGAGTCTGTGGCCCATTGCGCCGGCCAGATTGATACTGGTCCGCGCGAATTCCAACTGTTCACTGGTCTAACCGATTGCTTGAGAAACTCTCCCAGCGTTTCTGAAGTTTGGTGATCTGTCGCAGTCATGAGCGAGGTGACCAGGCCGAAATCCCAAAACCCGTGCAGGTTCTGGCGCTCGCCGTCGATCACCAGATCGTTTCCACCTTTATCGTGCGGCAGGTTCTTGCGCCTAATCTCTGCAGGGTTCCTGATGATGTTGCCCGCAGCGTTATCTGCTCCAGCATCAATGTATCCGGCGCCAACATGCAGTGGTTGGTGAATGTCGCCTACCAGGTGGACCAGTAACTTAAGCGCATTGCGTTTGCTGAGCGGATAGTCAGGACTAGGGTTGTCCTGCAAAGTTCGAATGCTGACGCCGAGCATGTGGACCACGTCATTCTCGAGCGTGAAGCCGCGACAGGTTTGATAGCTGCGACAGTTCAACGGCAGATTGACATAATGCCACTCGCGGTTCCTGGCGTTGTGCGCAAGGTCCTGAAGAAAGCTATTTGTGTCGGGATCAGGATCACTCTTGCCGACACGCTCCTTAACCGTATCGGCCCAGGTCGAAATGTTGGCGAGCGTTTCGCCCGGCTTCAGAATCAGCGCAATCTGTTGCGCCGTTCGCGGCTTGATGCGTAGCGAAGCAATTTTGCCGACCGTTTGATGACCATCGCCGCCCCACGCGAAGATCGGGCTCACGGGAGTGAACAGGATTAACGTGCAAAGCAAGAATGAAAACGTTCTCTTCATCGGAGTCTCTCCTTCGCCGTCCAACAGAACCTCTACGCTTTGGGATATGGTCGCATAGAATTTGCGACTAGAGCATAACGCGCGAAGCGGTGATGTCAACGACAGGAAGAGAGCTTTTCTGGCAGGCTTCTGCAAGGCAGCAGAAGCCCGACCGCGAGGGAGGCTCATCAAGCGACGGGAACATGATAGGCGGAGCTTCTGCGATTCGTCGGTGAATTGTATTTGCGAAGTTCGAGCGTGGTTCGCGAGTAAAGAGACTTTGATATATTCTTTTCCCGCATTGATACCAAACTTAACGAGGGGCCCCAGGTTGTTAAATTTTGCAGTTCAAACGGCGCGCGATGCTGGACGCATTCTGGTTGATCGGATGGGGCGCGCGCTCCAAGTGTCTAACAAGGGTGACATCGATTTGGTGACCGAAGCTGATCTGGCTTCGGAGAGGTTAATCATCGAACGAATTAAATCGCACTATCCACGCCATTCAATTCTCGCGGAAGAGTCGGGTGACACTCGTGGCGCGGACCTGGCCCAGGGAAACGATTGGAAGTGGATTGTCGATCCGCTTGACGGAACTACAAACTACGCTCACGGTTACCCCTGCTTCTGCGTTTCAGTGGCCGTCGAGCATGCAGGCTTGATTGAGATTGGTGTGATCTACGATCCAATGAGGGATGAGGTGTTTGCGGCGGAGCGAGGCCAGGGCGCTACCTTAAACGATCGCCCCATGCGAGTGTCCACGGTTGATGATTTGAACAGCTCGATGCTGTGCACCGGATTTCCTTACAACGTGCGCGAGCGACCCAACTTTGCACGCGACTTCGCGAACTTCACTATGGAAGCGCAGGCCGTGAGACGCGACGGATCCGCGGCGCTTGACCTGGCATACATTGCCTGTGGACGCTTTGACGGTTTTTGGGAAGACGGGCTCAAACCATGGGACACGGCCGCGGGAGTTTTGCTGGTTGAAGAAGCGGGCGGACTAGTGACGAATTTTGGTGGTGGGCCTCTGGATATCTACACGCCGAAGGTGCTTGCCAGTAATGGCCTCATTCACAATGCGATGATGAAAGTGCTGGGGACAAGTTAAGTGTCTTCTCGTGGCACGAGCGTCCCGCCTGTGACTGCGGAATCAACGCAGGACTCACGAATCAGAGTCACGCGCAAGATGCGCGTGCCACGTCAAAGTGCCGACCGAATGATCTCTGCCAGCCGGTCAGTTTCCCTGCGAGCGCAGCGCTTGGCGTCCTCCCCCGGCTGTTGCTCAACATAAAATGGAGGGTGATAGGTAATTTCAACCTTGCCGGGGCGCGGCAGTCGTTTTCCTGCCGGCCAAACCCGATTCGCTCCCCGAATTGTTACCGGCAGAATCGGCACCCCAGCCTCGAGCGCCATTCGCACAGCCCCGCCCTTCATTCGAATCATCGATCCGTCTGGCCTTCCGCGCCCGCCCTCAGGGAAAATCACGACCGCGCCACCCTCGCGCACCCAGTTTAGCGAACGCCGGATTGTGGCTGGGTCGCTACCTTCGATTTGAAGAGGCCAGGCGCCGAGTAATCCAATCGCCTTTCCAACCAGCGGCCACTGAAAGGCCTCACTCCAGGCGAGATAACGCATAGGTGTCTTGATTGGTATCGATAGCCAGAAAGGATCGCCATAACTCTGATGGTTAGCGGCGATGATCAGTCCGGTGTCTTCGGGAATATTCTCTATGCCTTTGAGTTTGATTTGCCAGAAGAGCCGGCTGCCGAAACTGATCAAGGGACGCGACGCTTCAATCAGCCACTGCGGGGCCGTCTCGTCATCAGACTTGCCTCCAGCCTTTTGTCGAGCTGTCGCCGATTTCTCTTTTCCGCTCACGGTTTATATTCGGGAGATTGTAGTCTCGATCGTGGGGCGTTGATGCGTCGAAGTTGGACCACTGGAGATTGGGCGATTCAGCACGCAAAGCTCGTGAATTTACAGCGGCCAATCGCGGTCAATGAATTCCACATGAACTCTGGGAACGCCGGATGGACCCATGCTGTGTCCGCGAACGGCGGCGTGGACCGTCAACTTAAACTGTTCACTCGTTAATCTGATAAACCTGCCGACACGCAAATCCAACGTTGTGTATAAGGCCGCACCCTTCTGGCTGATATTCTCAGTAACAGTTCGCTCGCTTTGATCTACTCCACCTTCTTCGTTGACCGTTTCAATTAACATGTCGACCGGAATGTTATGACGTGTGACTATGCGCTTGTCTGATGTAGCTACTTCGGTCGGAACCCAATCTTCGATCTCACTCAGATTTCCCGCAGAGGCGCTGCCAATTTCATATCGCTTTGCGGGATCTGCCGCGTAGCCCCTGGGTGGGTGTTTGCCGATAAAGGCCACTCCGACCTCAAACGACTGCGAGTTTCCTTCCGGCGCCATGACGGGCTTGACGTAACGTACCAGTGCCCAAACCCGATATTGATCCTCGACGTGATCGAAAACGCGCAATTGGCGTGGCATCGGGATCGTCATGTGCAGTAGCCGGCCCTTTTCAATCGGGTGCTTCAGCGCGAATCCGGCGCCGAAAGGCGTGACGTCAATGAGACGCGTGATTTCGGTCCACTCAACATTTTCCGCTTCCTGGCAACGCACGCGAACGGGCAATCGGAGTTCCAGGCGCTGTCTTATTCGCTTGAGTTTTCCGGGTTCAGCCATGTGAGATTTACAAAGACCGACTCTTTCGGTTCACTCTCTGGCGGCCCTCAGGAGAGGCGCCCATCCGACAGCTGGTTTTGAAACTAAGATTCGCGGCGAAGCCATTGATTTTAATAGGGTTTTCGACTCTCCGCAGTTTGCCAGAAACTTCTGAAATAGGCTACAATAATCCTTACTTTTTCTCCGCCGGTAAATTACTTGCAGGGAACAAAAAAGCCTGAATCCTCGGCCGACGAGGCCACTTCTAAACGCCATACTAAGAACGAAAATGCACCTGACGTAGCCGCCTGTTAGCGCTGACTCCTCGCGGGACAACGGAGTCGGCGGCGGGCGGATTGTACTGGAAAGGGTAACGGGATGGAAACGACTTCTGAACACAAACCCATAAATATCGAAGATGAGATGCGGCGTTCGTATCTCGATTATGCGATGTCGGTGATCATCGGCCGCGCGTTGCCGGACGTTCGCGACGGACTAAAACCAGTTCACCGTCGCGTCTTCTGGGCCATGCATGAGTTGGGTAATACCTTCAACAAGCCTTACAAGAAAAGCGCGCGCATCGTCGGAGACGTGATCGGTAAATATCATCCGCACGGCGACACGGCGGTATATGACACGATGGTTCGCCTGGCGCAGGAATTTTCAATGCGCTATCCGTTGATCGACGGCCAGGGAAACTTTGGCTCTGTTGATGGCGATGCGGCTGCCGCAATGCGTTATACGGAAGTCCGCATGGCGAAGATTGCCACCCAGGTGCTGGCAGATCTTGAAAAAGAGACGGTCGACTTCCAGCCGAATTATGACGAATCGTTGAGCGAACCGAAGGTGTTGCCGACGCGGATCCCCAACCTTTTGATCAACGGTTCGGATGGGATTGCCGTGGGAATGGCAACGAAGATTGCCCCTCACAATCTCAGCGAGATTGTCGAAGCGACTTTGGCATTGCTGCGCAAGCCGAACATTGACGTCGAAGATCTCATGAAAATCGTCACCGGTCCCGACTTTCCCACCGGGGGCTTTATCTATGGTGGCGAGGAACTTAAGAAATCGTATCGGACGGGTCGCGGAATCATCCAGATGCGCGCGCGCGCGGGAATCGATCGAATCGGACGAGGCACCGGTGAACGTGATGCGATCATTGTCACTCAGATTCCGTTTCAGGTTAACAAGTCGCGTCTTATCGAGCGCATTGCTGAGTTGATTAACGAGAAGAAACTCGACGGCGTTTCGGACTTGCGTGATGAGTCTGACCGCACCGGCATGCGCATCGTGGTCGAATTAAAACGAGACGCAGTGCCCCAGATTGTCCTCAACAAGCTCTACAAACTCACGCCGATGCAGTCGTCGTTTGGCGTAATCAATCTGGCCATTGTTAACGGACAGCCGCGCGTTCTAAATCTGAAGCAGATGCTGGAGTGCTTCATCGATTTCCGAAGGGAAGTTGTCCGGCGGCGAACTGAATACGACTTGCGAAAAGCCCGGGCGCGCGCTCATATCCTGGAAGGCCTGACCAAGGCCATCGATGCGCTTGATTACATCGTCACCCTGATCCGCAACTCGCGTTCGGTGGATGAAGCCCGTCAGTGGTTGACCGGCCAAATGAAGACGATGAGCGAAGTGAAAGCGTGGAAGGGAGTTCCGGGAGACAAACCACTAAAGACTTACCTCGCGGCATTACAAAAAACGATGACCCGGCTGGATTTCTCCGAGCTGCAGGCCCAGGCCATTCTGGATCTTCAGTTGCGCCGAATATCCGGTCTTGAACGCCAAAAGATTACTGATGAATATGAAGGAATCATCAAGCACATTGCGGAGCTGGAAGAGATTCTGGCCAACGAACATTCACTGCGGCGAGTGATCGGCGGCGAGCTGGAAGACGTGAAGAAAGAGTTTGGCGATGCGCGCCGGACGGAGATTGTGCAGGAGGGAGTTGAGTTCTCAATCGAGGACTTGATCGCCGATGAAGATGTTGTGCTCACTGTTACCAACAGCGGTTATATCAAGCGCACTCCGATCACGACCTATCAACGTCAGGGTCGCGGTGGCAAGGGTCGATTTGGCGCTGCAGCGAAAGGCGCCGATTTTGTCGAGCACCTGTTCATCGCTTCAACGCACGATTATTTGATGGTCTTCACGGACGATGGAATGGTCTACAAAATCAAAGTCCATGAGGTGCCGGATGCCGCGGCCTCTGCGCGAGGCAAAGCCGTGGTCAATCTGATCAATATCCCGTCCGACCGGAAGCTTGCCGGCGTAGTTCCAGTCCGAGAGTTTGCCGAAGGCCGATATGTCTTGATGGTTACGCGCAAAGGCGTGATCAAGAAAACTTCGCTTTCGGATTTTCAAAACATTCGCACAAACGGAATCATCGCGATCAATATCGATGAAGGCGATGAATTGCTCGACGTGGTTTTGACCGATGGTGCGAAGCGAATTTTTATTGCCACGCATAACGGTTTGGCAATCAGGTTTGACGAGAAGAACGTTAGGTCGATGGGTCGGGCCACGCGCGGCGTGAGGGGCATAGACCTGCGCATCGATGACTACGTTGTGTCCGTCTGTCCCGTTTCTGCCGATGATACGGAGAAAATGCTTTCCGTTTCCGAATTGGGTTACGGCAAGCAGACGCCGATCACCACTTACCGTTTGCAGTCGCGCGGCGGCAAGGGCGTGATAAACATGAAGACCACGGAAAAAACCGGCAAAGTGGTGGCAGTGTTTCCGGTGGATGCCGACTCGGAAATCATGATCATCACCCAACAGGCGAAACTAATCAGGCTCGAAGCCGGCGAGATTCGCAAAACCGGCCGCAGCGCTCAGGGCGTAAGGTTGATCAAGATTGATGCGGGTGACAGAGTGACGAGCGCTTCATTAGTCGAAGCGGCGGCTGATGAGGAAACCGAAGACGCACCGGTAAATTAAATGTCTTCTGAGAACCGGCTGGGACAAGCAGTCCTTCCCAACTAAGCCTGACTTTGCTCACTCAAGTATCGTTAGCTTGCAGTAGGGAAGGGTGGCTTGCCCCCGCTGATTTGGAGCTCGGTCAGGATTTGCTGCAGAAGATAATCGCTATTTGAGCTGTCGTGTGGTTCGCTCGGTCACGCTCGCCGCTGGGAACAAACTGCCAGACGGCGTTGTTGCTGCTGGTTTCAACTCGTTTTGTTTTCGGCGCCGGCGGATCTGCTTTGCTTGAAACACGTCCGAAACGCCCTTGCCAAAGAAGGCGAACGCCGGAATCAAGAGCAGCAGCCATAAGAGACTCGTGACCGAACTCTCCATGACGCTGAGAAGAATTCCAACCATAAAAAAGCCGTCGCCAATAAAGAAACTCGCGAGACCGCTCCCAACCAATTCGTCCGGATCCTTTTCTCTCTGATGCGCCGGCTCGGTGTCAGTGTCTTCCTGCTGGAGAGCGTAGCGCTTGGAAGTCTCTAGACTTCGATTTTGCACTCCGACCAAATCTGCTCCACATTTCCGGCAAAATCGTTCGTGCTGATCACTGTGGCTGCCGCAGTTTGTGCACCGCATAACGTTCTTACCTCCGTCACCCTCTGTAACGAAAAAGTTGGCGTTCGGGTTCATCCGTGGTGGTGAGATTCGCCAGGCGGGCTATTAGCTCCGCTCTCGCCTTCCACCCAAACTTCTCCGTCCTCGAAAACTTCTTTCTTCCAGATAGGCACAGTGCGTTTCAATTCTCGTATGGCCCACTCGCAAGCCTCAAATGCGGCGCGCCGGTGCGGAGCGCTGACGGAGATCACCACACTCGTTTCACCAATCGCCAGTTTTCCAGTGCGATGGACTATGCAGAGGTGCGCAATTTCGAAGTGCTCATGTGCTTCACGACCCAGCCGCTGAAGTTCGCTAAGGGCCATTGGCGCGTAGGCTTCGTAGACCAAATAGAGTGTTCTTCGTCCGCTGGTCCATTCCCGGGCGTAACCATCGAGTGTGACGGAGGCGCCGCACTCGGGCGGGACGACGCGACGGGCAACAGAACCGACGTCGATTGCTTCAGTGGTTAACTCGAAGAAATCGTTTGAGTAAGCTGATGCAGGCAGGATGCCTGCGCTCCCAGCGTCGGCACGATTGTCGGAGCCGCCGCTAACCGGAGGAAACACGGCGAGTTCGTCACCATTCTCAATCAGTCGATCTCCGCGGGCATACTCCTGATTGACAGCAAACAAAAGTGAACGACCAAAGCGACGCAACTCGGGATATTTCTCCAGCACTGCTTTAAGAGCTTCGGCCGCCGTAGCCCCGGCGCGGAGTATAAAGTCAACCTCATCGTTGTTGACGGCGTCACGCGCTGCGCCAAAAAACAGCAGGCGTACGTGAATCTGATCCGCTTGTGAGGGCGGCTTAGGAGCAACCTTAGTCATGCGAAGAATTCCACGTTAGTAATTCTGCCACCAGGGGACAGACCGGAATGTCTGTCCTACGATCATTCCATTTCAAACTTCTTACCGCTATGGCCGTTGCCTTTTGCCAAATCATGGATTCTGGCGCGCTCCTCGTAATTGCCGACTACGAGAGTCAGGATTTCGCGCAGACGCTCGAGGCGCCTGGCCGTTGAACGGAGTTCCAGCAAAGCTTGTTTCGCGTTCATATCGAGTTCTACAGCGGCCGCGACCAAAAAAGAAAGTCGTTGCGGTTCCGTATCAGAGATGTCGGGAAGATTGGTGCGCTCATCGTTTATCTTGCGCACCGAACGTGCGATGCGGGTGAAGGTGGCGGCAACTTCCTGCGCACTCGCGCGCAAGGCTTCGTTGTCCTCAGGTTCATCCTCAAAGAAACTGACTTGCGCCGTTAGATATTCTCGTTCGCGCTCGACATACTTTTCAATGCGATACCTGATAAGGCCAACGGTCAGAATATTGGAACGGCCATCGGGCATGGTCTGCGCTTCGGTAACCTCGGCCGCGCACCCAATATGACCTGCCGGCGGAATCTCGTTTTCGGCTGAGTCGTCAAGATATGAAAGCCCAAAAAGATTATTGGTGGCGCGAATGTCATCCAGCATCTGGCGGTAGCGTGGCTCAAATATGTGCAGCGGGAGAGGCGCTCCGGGAAACAGGACCAGTGGCAGAGGAAAGAGCGGGAGTTCACTCACGCCTATGACTTTGTCATTCGCTTCGCTCATTGAATTGTATGTTTGCCGTTTTAAGCCTTGCTGGTTCCGGCCTATGTCGACTGTATCGATGTTGGGTAGTGCGAGGCGATTATCGCAGACGGCAGGAGAGAAGTCAGTACTATGGGGTGAGTTACTTCGCTGGCTCGGTGCGAAAGAAATCGATTCCGGCTGCTTCCGCCGCCACGTCAACAGTCGCTACAACTTTGCGTGCCGAGAGATCAACTATTTCCACGGTACCCGGTTCGGCGCCGACGCCCTCGACCGAGATAAAGGCATAGCGATCATCCGGCGAAATCACCACACCGTGCAGCACTCTGCGGCGAGTAGGAATGCGCGCGAGTTCGGTCCCGCTTCTTACGTCAATAATAGTTACCGATTGATCGCGTTTGTTGGTAGCCAGAAGTCTGGTTCCGTCTCTGGTAACGGCGAGATTATAAACGCCCGCTCGTGCCGGCATTCGTCTGACCACGGTCCATTTAGCGGTATCAACTTCGACGATCTCGCTAGATTTATTGCAAGCGACGAAAACAGAGGAACCAGTTGCCGATGGCTGCGCCCAGGTTGGTGAACAGGAAATGTCGGCAGCTTTCGGAAGATCCATGCCGTGGCCGCCACTATCGATGTTGCTCCTTTTGTCTTTCTGGCCCATATGCTGGTGCCCGCTTGCAGCTGCTGCATTCGTTAGCGGAGCCTGCTTTACCGGCCCGTTCGTGCCTTGCTCGCGGCCCCTGGTAAGCAGGAAATGACGCGACACTTTCAAAGTTTGAGTGTCAATCTCGACCAGCATATCGTCCATCATGCAAGCCGAATAGTGTTTTGTTCCCTGCGCATTCAAACGCGAGCCATGAGGCATCGTGCACGTTGGAATCCGGGCGACCTCCATCATCGGCTCCGTAGCGACTACGGAAACTGATGAAGGCGTCATATCTCCATGCAGGTTGAAGTTGACCACGTAAAGCAAGCTGCCGTCGGCGTTCAAATCCATCGTGGCCGGGAATAAACCGAGCCTGACTCGTCCGAGCACTCGGTCGTCCTTTGCCGAATACTTCCAGACTGATCCGAACGGCCGTCCATGTGCCAGGGAAACGAAATAGGACTTCTGATCCCGCGACACGGCAATCCCATGTGGCCCATCAATGTCGACGGGCATGTCGCCGGTCGACAGTTCGCGCTCGACGCGCGCACCGGCTGGTCCAAACCGCACCAGCGAGATTTTGTCTGCGGCTTCGGAGAGGACGTAAACGAGATAATCTTTGTCGGGCTTTTCCTGGGCGAGCGCGGCTGGAACCAGACCGTAGTGGTTTGCGCCTAAGAGCAACGCGAGCAGACTTGCAGTTAGTAATGGAAACATTGCGTCAGTGGGAGCGGCAAGCTCCGCGCGTTCCTGAGTGCGCTGAATGTTCTAACAACATTTCCTGCCACGCCTCCATTCCTGGACGATCCACGAAAACTACACGGATGGACACGAAACTATTTGATCTTTATTCGTGTGAATTCGTGGATAGTATCCCCTTCGGTCATGAGGATTGCGGCCGCTCAAAACGGGCTTGGCGATGGCTCGGGCGGAAAATCGTCATCTTCGATTTCATCGATAATCTTCATCTCGGCGCTAAACTTCTGGTAACTGCGAAAACGAATCTCATTGCGGCTTTGCAGCGACATTTGGCGGTTAACGCTCGTGAGCACTACCTCCGAATTCGTCGGCAACAAATACTTTTTCTCGCCGATGGTGACCCAGTCGTAATCGATAAGTGTGCGCGCCGCGGTTATCGGGAAGCCCGCCTCGATGTCGGTGGCAATCTGTTCGAAGCGCAACACGCGATTCGTTTCCCGATCTATCCAGACGCGACCCCGAGAGCCGGCACTTGCCGAGTTTTCGTCCACACTGAGCGTAAGTTTAGAGAGCGGTTTCCTGATCTCGTATTCGTAAACCAACGTGCGGCGCGAACGAATCAAGTCAGTGTCCGCGAGTTTGAATTCAGTTTTTGATTCAGGCCTGAAAAGATCAGCCAGTGCCGAAATATACTCCACACCCGTTGAACTCGCTCCGCCGACCTGTTTGCTGTAGCTCCTGCTTTCCTGAGCATCCGGATTCGATGGCATACCGTTGATCGCCAGCACCTTGTATTGCTCACCGGAATTTGCACGGTAACCGACTGCGATCGTCAGATTATCCTGCGGCAGCCAATTATTCGTTGTGCCATAAGCTACCGAACGTTTGATTAGTTGCTTGACGAGAAAATCGGGCATCGCATCGGCGGCTCCAAGTGTTGCTACGCGAGCGCGCTCCAATAATTCGTTCGACTCTTTCTCCGGTGGCAATACCGAGGCCGTTGGGTTCAACCTTCTGCGTTCAGCCTCTTCAAGCGTGCGACGCAGCAGGGCATCGTTGCCGCTCTTGCTCGCGACCAGCGAACGCATGCCGGATGTGAGTGGGAAGCCGATCCCGCGCTTTCGAACTTCGGCCACGATTTCATCGCGCCTCTCGGGATGTGCCGGCAGTTGGTAAACGAGTGCGACGAGCTCCTTGCTGGTGAGCGGGCCCGGCTGTGATTGCGCGATAACAACAAATGAAATAGTTGTAAGCAGGACGAAAGCACTCGCGAGAGCTGGGACGTGTTTGTTAATGCGTTTCATATCAAAAAAGAGCGGTTTAACCTTAATTGCGTGAACCTGGGAGCGCAGGCATCTTGCCTGCAATGAGCGCGAAGCGCGAACAGTTCCGATGGAACCAGACACTGGCTAGTTGCCCGGGAACGTTTGAAACAGCTTAACTTAAACCGATCGGGTGACCAAAAGAAGGCTGGGGCTGGGAGCGCAGGCATCTGCCTGCAAACGCGAGCGCACCTCGCGGAGTAATCGATGGCCACGCATTAACTGTGGGTTCGCGCTTTGCGCTCATTTGCAGGCCGGATGCCTGCGCTCCCAGTTAATGCGCCTCATCTAAAAGCAGAGTCTTTCGACGGCTTGCGTCAGTATTTCCGTGCAGCGATTCAATTCATCAACCGGCACAAACTCTCCGGTTTGATGGGCCACACGAATGTTGCCCGGGCCGAGAACTACGGCTTCGGCCCCGAGTTCAGCCATTTGCGCCGCCTCGGTTCCGAAGGCGACGGTCCCCGCTTCAAGGCCCGAGAGTTCTTGCATCAGCTTAACCAGGCGTGAATCAGGCGAAGTCTCGAAACCCCCATCCTCCCTGGCCGCGTCTACTTCGCAAACGAAGTCAGGGTTCTGCGTTTTCTCGATCTCTATCGCCGAGTTGAGCAGGTCCAGAACGTGGCTCGGAGACTGGCCGGGAATAGGCCGCCACTCGAGCGTCAAACGGCACTCACCCGCAATCACATTCTTCGCCGTCCCGCCGCGAAGTAGTCCGACGTTTAGTGTGGTGCAGGGCGGGTCAAATGCCGCATGCGTTTCGCTTTTAAGTTTTTCAGCAATCTCTTCAATTTTGGTTATGAGGCGTGCGCCGCCGAAGACAGCGGAGGTGCCCAATGCCGGATAAGCGCTATGACCTTCGCGGCCTTTGATAAGAATCTCCGCTACGCAATATCCTTTGCCGGCGCGCATGGGCCGTAGTGAAGTAGGTTCGCCTACGATTGCATACCGTGCACGCAGCGCGCCGGATTTTGCCAGACGCTTTGCGCCAATCAATCCTATTTCCTCATCGGCAGTGAATATCAACGCCAGTGGTCGCTTTAACTGATCGAGCTTAACTGTAGCAACTGCGCTGAGAGCAGCGGCGATAAATGCTTTCGTGTCGCAAGCGCCCCGGCCAAAAAGTTTGCCTTCTTGCTCAGTGAGTTTGAGTGCCTCTTCCCAGTTTGGGTCGTAGGGAACGGTGTCGGTGTGGCCCACCAATGCGAGTTCAACTGTGGGCGTGTCGGAAAACTCGGCGCGGGCAAGAGCGATCAGATTGACCTTTTCGATCCCATTATCGTCCGTGTAGGGGAAACGTTTTGTGCGCAGCCCCAGCGCCTCACACTGTTGCGCGAGAACCTCCGTGATCGCGACATTTGAACGCGATGAGACTGAATCGATGGCGACTAATGCTGCGAGTGTTTGCTGGACCGTCATTGTCATGTCCTGGATGCGAGCGCAGACTTATCCCCACAATTTCTTCTGCAGGGCCTTGAACCTTTCAACGATCTCTTCCTGTTGAGCATGTCTCCCGTCCGCCACAATTTGTTTGCCGCCAACGACCACATCCTTGACTGCGGTTCGCGACAGCGAGAAGACAATATTCGAAAGCAGCGCGTCAGATGAAGCACCGGCGATAGAAGGATCATCGAGATCAACGGTAAAAAAATCTGCGGGACGCCCGGCTGCTAGCGAGCCGCCTGGAGAGTTGATACAGGCAGCGCCCATCACAGTCGCACACTCAAACAAACGCGCTGATAAAGCAGCGGCCTGAGCGTCACGGCGGGCCTTTTGAGATTCGGCAGACCGCAGAAGGATTCCCTCCATTGCGGTCGGACTTCCGCCCTGGTCCAAAACCGCGCGCTCGAGTTTCTGAAGTCGCAAATGGTATTCGAGTTCGCGGGCGTCCTCCAGCAAGTCGATCTCTGCATGGCTATCTGACCCCAGCCCTACCCGAACGCCCTGCTTAAAGTATTCATCAACCGGCACAACCCCGTCGCCAAGATTGCGCTCCGTGGTTGGGCAGGCGCAGACGAGTGCGCGCGCGCGGGCCAACTGCGCCACCGCTTTGGGAGTTACATGGATGGCGTGAACACCCGTGAACCGCTCGCTTAACAATCCTTCTGTATCGAGCAAGGCAACGGGTGATCTGCCGTGCTCAGCGATGCACGCCGAAACTTCAGCAGGCTGCTCCGCCAGGTGCATGTGGATCGGCATCTGTTTCTCGTTGCCAAACGCGATGATTTGTTTCAGGTAATCCAAAGGCACTGCGCGAACACTGTGCGGCGCGATTCCGACCCACGCCATGTTTTGGTCGAGATCTCCGATGAGTCTTTCGACATTGCTTAGGTAGGCTTCCGGATCCTTTTCAATAAACCGCGCTTGCTGGGGATTTGGTTCAGTCTCAAAACCCGACCGCGCATAGGCCACGCGCAGCAGGGCAATGCGTAAGCCGACATCGCCGGCCGCGCGCACGACTTCTTTTGCGAGCAGGTTCGGATCCTCGTAAGCAACGCCCTCGAGCCCATGATGTAAATAATGAAATTCGCCCACTGAAGTGATTCCACTCAGGGCCATTTCGAGAAAGGCCATTCGCGAAGCATCGTAGATGTCTTCAGGAGTAAGGCGCGCTGCCGCGCTGTACATCATTTCGCGCCAGGTCCAAAAACTATCCTTGGTTTGCGAGGTGCGATATTCGGTGCGGCCGCGAATCACGCGCTGAAATGCGTGGGAATGCGCGTTGACGAGGCCTGGAAGGAGAGCGCGCTTTTTAAGGATTTTTGGATTTTGAGTCTCCGTGGCTGGGGCGAAGAGAGAGATTTCGCCGGAGTCATTGCACACAAGCGCAACGTGAGATTGAAAGGCATGATCTCCATAAATCACCTCCGGCAGCCAGCTTGTTTGATTAGAACTGTTCAAGTTTATTAGCTCGGGGTAGGGAAGGCGGGCTTGCTCCCGCGCTTGAACTCGTGCCGATTTACGCAGCTATCGAACTGGAACTTGAAAATTCGGCGATATGAAAACAAATCATGAGCGAGGAGCAAGCCAGCTTGTCACCCTGGAGACTGCTGTTCCTGACTTAGACTTTCATAGTGGAGAGCTAACTCTTCTTCTTCACGTCGATCCATTCCCCTACGTTTCGTTCCAGAATATCGAGCGGCACAGCCCCCGATCCGAGTACGACTTCATGAAACTCGCGGACGTCAAACCTGGTTCCGAGCTCGCGACTTGAGCGTTCGCGCAATTCCTTGATCTTTAATTCCCCGGTCTTGTAAGCCAGCGCCTGACCTGGCCATGCGATGTAGCGATCAATCTCATTGATAATGTCGAGCTCCTGCTTCGGACAGTTTTCCAGGAAGTAGTCAATCGCCTGCTTGCGCGTCCAGTGCATTTGATGGATGCCCGTGTCGACGACGAGCCTGACGGCGCGCCACATTTCGTAGGCGAGCTGGCCAAACTTAGCGTAGGGATCGTCGTAGAGGCCCATGTCTTCGCCAAGCGATTCGGCGTAAAGCCCCCAGCCTTCGACGAACGCGGTGTAGCCGCCGTAGCGTCGGAAATTTGGAATGTCGCCCTGCTCCTGGGCCAGTGCGATCTGCAAGTGATGTCCGGGCACCGCTTCGTGCAGCGACAACGCCATCATTTCCCATTTCGGCCGTGAAAGCGGCTGAAACAAGTTGACGAAATAGGTGCCGGCCCGCGATCCGTCTGCGGCTGGTTGCCGGTAATACGCCGTGGTCGTGTCAGGCGCGATTGCTGAAGGTATAGGTTCCACACCGTAAGGCATGCGCGGCAGAGTTTTGAATACTTTCACCAGATGAGGATCGATCCGTTTGGAGATCGCCTGGTAAGCCGCAAATAATTCCTCAGGCGTGGTGTAATAGAAACGTTTGTCAGTTCTAAGGAAGGCGAAGAATTCCTGTAGCGTTCCTTTGAAGCCGACCTGGTTCATCACTCCCTGCATTGCCGCACGGATCCGCTTTACTTCGCTCAGGCCTCTGGCATGAACTTCCTCCGGCGTGGTGTTGGTTGTCGTGTACTTGCGAACCAGAAAGGCATACATCGCTGCACCTTCCGGCATCTGCCATGCTCCCACCTCTTTGTAAGTTGCGGGAAGATACTCTTCGGTGAAGAATTTCTTGAAGGTCCTGTAGGAAGGTATGACGTTGGAGCCAATTGCCGCCAGCGCTTCCTTCATCAATCGTTCCTGATCCGCAACTGGAACTGAAGCCGGGAAGCGTTTGAAGGGTTTGTAGAACGGGCTCTCGTCCGGGTTGTTAAAAATTTGCCGATCGATTTGCGCGGGAATGCGCCGCATGATTACTTCGGGCAACAGCATCTTCGCGCGAATGCCCTCCCGCATCAAAGCGATCGTCTGGTCCATGAACGTCGGGAATGCCTTGAGCCTGGCGATCCAATCTTCGTAATCTTTGACCGTTGTGAACCGAAGCGAATCCGAGAGTTCGTTCTGCGACTGGATACCGCCGCGCTGGTTTAATGGAACCAGATACCAACGGTATTTGAATTCCTCGATCGCTAATTCGCTGGCTTTCCTGAACAGGTCGTAATTGAGCTGTTCGGAGCGGGCGAGTTTGGTGCGGTCGATCTTCTCGAGTTCAGCGAGCACCTGCCGTTCATGCTCATGACGTCGCTTGATTGCGTTGAGGCTCATGTCAGTCCAACGGTCATTCCAGCGCCGATCTCCCAACTGCGATGCACGAGTGGGACTCTCGCGAAGATCGTAGTCCCATTCCCGCGCGAAGAGATCGTGCAGAGCTTTAGTCGTTTCGGCGTCCTGTGCTAATGCTCTGGGGCCGAATATGAAAACTGTCAGGACGATTATGACAAAGCACTTAGCAATCGAAGCCATAAAGGGATCTCCAGTGAAAAGGGAACTTAGAAAGTAATCATTGGGCGTTGAATTTCTCGCCGCGACTTAACATCTCATTTTAGATTTTTTACCGCTAGTACTTCCTTCGCGGCGGAACGATCGCCGGTGCAACTGATCCGTCGGGGGCCTTCGAGATAGCTGACTTTAAATCCCAACTTCTTGTAAAGCCGAACAATTCGAGACGTCGCCTGATTCGAAACTACTACTGGACCAGGGTGTTCGGCCAGGCGTTCTGCGGTGCGCACCTGGTCGTCCCAGTCAAAGCCGCCGGCGCTGTAGGTCGTGAACTCCACGTCGTATGGGGGATCAGCGTAGATAAAATCTTCGTCGTCTAACGGCAAAGACCCAATATCGCTATTGGTGAATCTCCAGTGTTCGAACGCGCCCGTAAACGCGCTGAAGTCGGTGACGTAAGTAATTGAAGTATGGCGACCGAACGGAACGTTAAACTCCCCACTCTGATTGAAACGGCAGAGGCCATTAAAGCAGGTTCGGTTTAAATAATAGAAGAGCTGCGCGGCTTCTGTCCCTTTCCATTTTCCCTCTCTGATCAATTCGTTGAAACGGCTCCGATGCGCGTAGAAGGTCGATTCATCGTTATTCATGCGAACGTCGATCTCAAGGCCTTGCTGAAGCGCGGTGTAGAAGTTTACGAGGTGCTGGTTAATGTCATTGAGAAGGGCGTCTTTCGGCCGCAAGCCCAGCGCACACGCAAGTCCGCCGCAAAAAGGTTCCACGTATCGGCGTCTTGACGCGTAAGGCGCCCACAGTGACTCGAGCTGGGGAAGTAACCAGCGCTTACCCCCGGCCCATTTTAATGGCGGGCGAAGAGATGCCTGCGCTTCAGGCGACTGTTCGGCGCGGTCTGACGCTTTGGAATGTTGAATTGCCAGGGGATTGCGTGATTTCACGTTTCAGCACCGAAAATACAGCACGAAACACCAGCGGTCAAAGGTTTTGCCGTGATTCAGATAGCCCGCGAGACCAACCCGCCTCTTTCACTATCTTCGTCATCTTCCTCATTGGTAATACTTTGAACGCCATGTTAAACTATTGCAAAAATTGCAAAACATCCCTCAGCGAGAATTTTCAGACTGGCCGAGGCGTTCTGGTAGCCCCATTTAATTCCTCAATTAGGATAGTTCTCTAAGATCTCGCTTAAGCACTTTTAGGTTTTTTTAACGAGGGACGCGCACAAGGCGTGTGATATAAACAGTTAGCCCGTTAAGCTTGATAATTTACTTGACATTCGTGACACAACGGTGATAGTTTGCGGCGGTTCGGGCTTGCTCCAACCCTTTGTTTTTGGGGTCAAAAAGCTCTTTTCGTAGTGGGCCGTCACCATCTAGATCGGTTCTGTTCCTCGATTTCGTGAGATTAAGCGGTACGAAGTTTCATCGGGACTTACTAAGGTTCCTAAATGGCCCCACTTCAGAAACCCAATTTGAGCATCTCGCAATCCTGTCCGATCTCCGGGACTCCCGTTAGCGTGACCGCCGGCGCGGATAGAGGGCCTCTATGAAGAGAGACGCACTGGAGTTTTTGCCCCTGGCCCGCAAGGAAGGCCTCGTTATCAAGGAAGTCGATGATGAGGTGCTTGTTTATGACCTCGCTCGTGACCAAGCGCATTGTTTAAATGCTTCAGCTGCCGGGATTTGGCGCTTATGCGACGGCAAGAACTCAGTTGATCAATTGGCTATCACCTTCGGCCGTGCTTCGGGAGCCAAACCTGACGCGAGTTTGATTCTATTGGGGCTGCAGGACTTACAGCGTAACCACTTGCTGGAAAACGGGAATTTGGCAAATCAATCGGTAGGAGTGGGCATGTCCAGACGGGAAGCGGTCAGACGAATTGGAATAGGAGCCGCCATTGCTGTACCTCTGGTGATCTCGATAAGCGCGCCCACGGCAGTGCAAGCGGCAGTTTCGTGCAGCGCGAGGTGCAAACCCTGCAGCTCCGGAACTGAGTGTTGTTCGGGCGTATGCATGGACACGCCATCTGGCTGCAATCCCGGGACCCGGCGTTGCGCTTAGGCTGAGAAGGTTGGAGTGAATGAGTTCTGCGGTGAAAGCTAGAGGTAATTAGCAGTGATCTTAGCTCTCAGCTCAAATCTTCCTGAAACTGCAAAGATGCAGAATCCGAAGCGCCGAGCGAGGATGAAACAGTCCATTATTATTGCCGCTACGCTGGTTGCGGCGTTGTTCTTCACCGTTTTGTCGACTCACGCTGCCACCAAGACGGCTAACTCCGGAGCTCGTGACTGGAGCGATAGTAACGATTGGAGCCCATCAGGCGTTCCAGCGACCGGAGACGCGGTCATTATTCCCGCCGGCTCCGTGATGACACTCAACACCAACACAAACAGTCTTCTCAGTCTATCAATCAGCGGCACGCTGACCATTGGAAGCAGCAACACCGACCGGACAATCACCGTCACCGGAAACGTTACCGTAAACAGTGGGGGCGTTTTTCAAACCGCTGGGAACGGCGGCAACATTTTCACCCTCGGTGGAAGTCTCGCAAACGCCGGTACGTTCGATGCGGTCGTTGGCGGCGCCACGATGAATACAACTTTCAACGGCAGCGCTAATCAGACTGTCAGCGGCGCTGGGGGCACTACGCATTTCAATCTCATCACTATCAATAACAGCGGCGCGGCTAACGCCAACATCGTAGAAATAACCTCGACAAACTTCACTGTTCCGGCAGGGTTCTTAACTTTGATGGATGGCATTTTCAAGGTCTCGGGATCGTTTACGATTAGCAATACATTTTTTTCCTCCGCGGCCTACACGATCAACTCAGACGAAGGAATATGGATTAATAACCCTAACGCCACCGTCACAGCACAAGCTGGCGATCTCAATCTCAGCGGCCTGCTGCGGATTTCGCTGGGGACCTACAACATTGGAAATGCTGCGGATTTGGGACTCATTTACGCGACAGGTTCGACAATTGACATACAAGGCGGCGCGCTAAACATCGCTGGTCCGCTTCAAGGCACGACGGTGTCTTCTTTGGGAACGACAAACACAACCACCTATAGCCAGAGTGGTGGAACCGTCACAACTGCCATGATAGGGGTCAACTCCAGCATTACCAGCGGAGGTAGATCGTATGGCTCTTTTGACATCCATGCCACCGGCTCATCCTTCACAATGAGTGCGGGAACGATCATCCTTCAGAATCCTACCGCTATCCCGAGCGACTACGTCGTGGGTGCCACCCTTGGCAGTGTCACCGGTGGTCTGGTCCAGTTTGGAAATGCGAGCACCACGATTCCAAATCGGTACCTGATGACGAGTACCACTCCAATTTTTAACCTCACAATCAAGGACACCACTTCGCCCTATGCAGCCATGGCTATTAGCCCATTGACGGTCAAAGGCGTAGTAACGATTGACTCAGGAGCTGACTTCAGAGCGCAGAACCTGGCCCTTAACGTCGCCGGAAACTGGGTTAATAACGGAGTGTTTACGCCCGGCACACAGACGACAACCTTTAACGGAACCTCGGCGCAAACGATCAGCGGATCAACTACTACTGCATTTAGCAGCCTGACAATTAATAACCTGACGGGTGTCGCCCTCAGCGGCGTGGATGCAACCGTAAACGCCGTGCTTTCTCTCCACAGCGGAGACGTGACCACAGGCGCCAATACTTTGAACATGGGAGTCGGCGCCACATCAACGGGCACGCCTGCACCAGGCACTGACGTGGTTGGCAGCGTCAGACGGACGCACACATTTACGACGGGCACTACCTATGCGTTTGGAAATCAATTTGTAAGTCTTAACTTCACTGGGGCCGGAACGAAGCCAACTTCGATGACAGTCAATCTGGCAAAGTCAGTGCCGACTGGAGTTGATTTTGGATTCTCCACCGCCATTCAACGCACTTACACCGTAACGCCGACAGGCGGAAGTGGTTACTCTGCAACGCTGCGTTTGCACTATTTGAATTCGGAGCTTAACGGAAACAACGAAAGCAGCGCCGACTTTGATCTGTGGCGGCATAACGGGTTCAACACCTGGCAACGACAGGTCAAGACTGCGAATAATACTGCCGACACTGCTAACTGGGCAGAAAAATCGGGCGTCACGCAGTTCTCCGCCTGGACGCTCGCGGGTGGTTCGCCTTCCGGACCTGGCCCAACAGCAGTCCGGCTTACTCGCTTCAATGCGTGGAGTTCCGCAGACGGAGTTCGACTAACGTGGGCCAGCGGTTACGAAGTCAACAATCTGGGCTTCAACGTTTATCGAGAAAAGAATGGTCATCGTAGTCGCGTCACTCCGTCTGTAGTTGCGGGTTCAGCGCTTACGGTTGGACAGGGCAATCATCTCCGGGCGGGCTATTCCTATTCATGGTTTGACGAAGACGGCACTCCCGACACTGCCTACCACCTTGAGGCTATCGACCTGGACGGCAGCCGGCAGTTGGTCGGCCCGGTCTATCCATTCGTCGCTTCTTCTTTGGATAAGAATCCCGGCGCTTCTCGCACGGAAGATCGCGCCCTGCTCTTGAATGAACTTGCCGGCGCTTCTCGCGGTAATAGTCACGCATCCGAGACGGGCTGGCCAGCCGCAATAACTGCCAGCAAAGACGCGCAGCGCCGACCACAGTTGAAGCCACGAAGAGCCTCAATCCTTGGGACACAACAAAACATCGCCGCCGGCGCGGCTGTGAAAATGCAAATCCGCAAGACGGGCTGGTATCGCGTGGAGAGAGCTCAACTCGTCGGAGCGGGGCTTGATGCGAATTCCGAAGCGCGCCTGTTGCAGTTGTTTGTTGACGGCGAGGAAGTTCCGATGCGCTTGAACGGCGATGGACCCAGCATTAGCGATATTGAGGGGATCGAGTTTTACGGAGTGGGGCTTGATACGCCCACGGCCGACACGCGGACTTATTGGTTGATCAGCGGCAATGCGCAAGGGAAACGAATTGCTGCCAGGTCGCAAAGGTTGAAGCCCGGAGATCTCTATTGGACCGGAAACACAGGCGTGCGCAGTTTCAACTACACGACTGAACGACGCGAGAAACTCATCTATTCATCTTTCCTTTTGAATGGCGACGAAGAAAATATTTTTGGCCAGTTAGTTTACAGCGAACCGGTTCTGCAAACCCTGAAGGTCAGTCACTTTGATCGCGAGGCGCCCGGCCAGGAAGCTGAACCGCAACTCGAGATAGCTCTGCAGGGACTGAGCGCGCAGAGTCATGAGGTCCGCGTCGAATTCAATGGAACGGAAGTCGGCAGAATAAATTTTGCGGGTATTGAACATCCGGTAACGAAATTTGCTGTCAGTCGTTCGCTCGTAACCGACGGGGACAACCTCGTTTCTCTTCGCTCAGCGAATGGAGAATCCGACGTCAGTTTTATCGACTGGATCAGGTTGACCTATGCCCACCGTTACGTCGCAGACGACAACACGCTTACATTCAGCGCCCCGGCAGGCCGCATCGCCAGAGTTGATGGATTCTCGACGTCAGATCTGCGCGTGATTGACATTACAAATCCGCACTCGCCAATAGAACTACAGGCGATCGTTGAGCCGTCAAAGATTGGGCACTCGGTTCGCGTGCAGGCCTCGGATGCCCCGCGCACACTGCTGGCATTCGCCGCCAATCTGTTCGAAAGCCCAGACGTGATCACCGCGAACATCCCTTCAAACTGGAACGCCCCTTCGAATGGCGCTGACATGGTCATCGTCACACACAAGAATTTCCGACAGGCAATCGAGCCGCTGGCGAATCTGCGCCGCACACAGGGTCTGGTGGTTGCTGTCGTCGATGTTGAGGATCTTTACGACGAGTACAGCTATGGGGCGCACACCCCAACTGCCATCAAGAGCTTCCTGATGTCGGCCGCCGCAAGTTGGCATCGGAAACCAAAGTATCTGCTGTTGGTCGGCGACAGCAGTTGGGACCCACGCAATTATCTCAATGAGGGCGATAACGACTTCGTGCCCACCAAGCTAATTGACACCACGTTTCTCGAGACGGCGTCCGACGATTGGCTGGTGGATTTTACCGGCCTCGGTATGCCTGACATGGCGATTGGTAGATTGCCCGCCCGCACCGTCGCTGATGCCGATCTGATGGTGGCGAAGATCATGTCTTACGAACAGGAACGTGAACTTAACCTGCCCCTGCGAAATGCGTTGATGGTGGCCGACATTGGATTCGAAACTCAGAGCGCGCAAATCGCAACCTTAGTGCCACCGGGAATTGAATTGGAAACGATAAATCGCAGTGGTGGTAACGATGATTTGACGCGAGCGCAGATCGTCGAAGCGCTAAACCAGGGACCAATGATCGTGAACTACTACGGTCATGGATCAGTCGGCGTCTGGACCGGAGCCGGTCTGTTCGATTCCAACCTTGCCATCAACCTGACTAACACCAACCGGCTTTCGCTGTACGTGATGATGAGTTGCCTGAACGGTTACGGCCATGACGTCTATGTCGATAGCCTGGCCGAGTCGTCGCTGAAAGCGCCAGATGGTGGCGCGGTCGCTGTTTGGGCATCGTCAGGATTTACCGAAACACAATCGCAGTTTGCTTTGGACCAGGAGTTTTATCGTCAGTTGTTCAGCAGTCAGACGGTCCGGCTGGGCGATGCGATTCGCAATGCCAAAGCCGTCACCAGTAACAGTGATGTGCGCCGCACCTGGGTGCTTTTCGGCGATCCCGCAATGCGGATGCGGTAGTTGCTGAGCCAAACAAAGGGACGCAATGAAACAAACTTCAGAATTGGCGAAGGCGCTGGAGGTCATTCTCAAGAATTCTCCTGAGCAGGCCAACGGCAACGGGAATATTCGCAACGGCTATGCGACGCAGCCGATCGTGGTTTATGGCGAAGAAGCTTTGCCTGAAGGTGAGCTTCATTTGCGAGACTACTGGCGCACCATCCGCAAGCGCCTCTGGTTGATTATTGGACTGGCGTTGATCGTTTCCGCCATCGCGGCAATCAGGCAGGCCGATCAACCGGATATCTTTCAGGCGCGCTCACGCGTACAGGTAGACACGGAAACCTATAGTCCCGCACTTGGCGCTTCGAAAGGCAGTTCGTTCTACGTCGATAACTCTTACATGGATCCTGAGTACTTCAATACCCAGGTTCAGATCGTTACCAGTCCCACTTTGCTGCGACGAGTGGCGAAAACACTTGACCTCGAACACAACCGCACATTTCTTGATCCGCGGGTAGAGAATCGTTCGACCTGGCAAAGTGTCTTACGGATGGTAGGTTTCCGGCAGCAGGTTAAAGAGCCGGCTAAACCTACGAACCGCATCCTGAAAGAAGGCTCCAACAAGATTCCCACGAGCGCCGATTTCTCGGTAGAAGATCCCGGCGAGATTGAACGCCTCGCGCCCTACGTCGACACGCTGGCCGGGATGTTGGACGTCTCGCAGGTGAAGAAGACACGGCTGATTGATATTCGCGCCAGCCACACTGATCCGGCCGTGGCGACCAAAGTAGTGAACACCACCGCAGACGCGTTTGCGATGTGGAATATGGAGATGAAGACGAAGACGAATACCGTCGCCGGCGCGTACATGCAGAAACGTATTGCCGAACTGCAGTCGCAGATTCGCAACGGCGAAGAGCAGTTGGTCAACTACGCGCAGAGCCATGAGATTCTTTCGCTTGACGCAAGCCAGAACACGGTAGTGGAACGACTTGCTGGCCTCAATAAAGAATTGCTGGTGGCGGAGAATGAGCGGAATCTCGCGGAGGCGGCTTACCGTACGACGAGAATGATGCCCGGAGCCGCTGAGGCAAACGCTGAAGTAAGCGACAAGCAGATCGCCGACTTCAAATCCAGGTTGGCCGAACTAAAACAGAAGCGATCGCAACTGCTTTTGACCGACACTGACGAGTCTCCGGAAGTCAGAGACGTTGCCCAGCAAATAGCCGTTATCGAGCAGCAGTTGGCAGAAACTCGCGGCAGCGCGAAAACGACACTTACCGTCAACCTGGAAACAAACTACCGCAAGGCCCTGGCGCGCGAGAAAACATTGCGCGAATCATTTAACAAGCAACGCTCTGAAACAGTGGCGCAAAATCAGGCAGCCATTAACTACAACATTCTGAAGCAGGAAATCGAAACAAACAAAGGTCTGCTTGAGGGCCTGATGCAACGCTCGAAAGAGAACGACGTTTCGATGGCCGGCACCCCAAACAATATTCACGTTGTGGATTACAGCGCCGTACCGCCGGGTCCGATAGGCCCGCGGCGGACGCAGGCAATAATGTTTGCGAGTATCCTCGCGCTTGCTTTTGGCGTGGGCCTGGCGCTCTTTCTGGAGTATCTCGACGACACAATCAAGAACCCAAATGATATCGAGAGCGGACTACGCCTTCCCGCCTTGGCGGTAATTCCGATGGCCGGAAAACTGACGTCGAGGTTGTCACCATTCACCGGCGTCTTGCATCGAGGTGGAGAAAGCGGCAAGGGACCGGAGCTACTGATAAATACAGACGGACCTTCCCAACAAGCCGAGGCCTACAAGCATCTGCGCACTTCACTACTTCTTTCCACGCCAGGAAGGGCGCCGAAGACTCTGCTGGTTACGTCCAGCGTGCCGGCTGAAGGCAAGACAACGACGGTGGTGAATACCGCAACCGTGCTCGCGCAAACCGGAGCAAAGGTCCTGGTCATCGACGCCGATATGCGCAGGCCGCGGCTACATCACGTTTTTGGTTTGAGTAACACTGCGGGATTAAGTGCGATTCTCTCCAGCGAGATCACCGAAGCGGAAACACTTGCCAAGATCAATCAGTATAAGGATACGAACATCTACTTGCTGAGCTCGGGAGCGATTCCGCCAAATCCCGCGGAGCTGCTTGGTTCCAACCAGATGAAAGGTTTGCTCGACCTGGCCGGCGATTTTTTCCAGTACATCGTGATCGATTCGCCTCCGATTGCGTCGTTCACCGATGGGGTGCTGATTTCATCCCTCGTTGACGGCGTCTTGTTGGTGGTGCATGGCGGCAAGACTTCGCGCCAGGTGGTGAAGCGGACCCGCCAGATGTTGCAGGAAATCGGAGCAAAGATTATTGGCGTGGTGCTAAACAAAGCGGAAGTGCGGGCTGGCGATTACTACTACTATCACTACGACTACAAGCCCAACTATCCTAAGACCATTTCAAACGGTCACTCTCAGCATGATCCAATCCCGGTTTCCATGCTGGCAAATGAAAAGGCAGCAACAGCGGGCGGATCATCGCAGCGTGCGTCCTGAGACTGTTGCTGGGCGGCTTGCCTAACTCTATGCGTCCTTCGTGTTCTCCGTGTCCGGGAGCTTTGCACAAAAATAAAGCTCACTGCAGACTCACCATGATGGGCACAGTAAGAGAAGAGTACTTGAGTGGGTCGACAAATACAGAACCGGGAGCGGTAGCGACCGGGTCCCGGATTCAACGCAACAATTCGAGTAACCTGAAAGGTTTAGCAAGACTTAATCCAACTTGATCGTTTGACCCGGTCGCTACCCCTCCCGGTTCTGTATTCGTGGACCCACGACGGAGGCCTGTCTCGCTGATCCAACCCCGCCCGTTTGCGATTCGGCAATCACTCGACTTATTATCTTCCCCCTCAAAGTTCGCTGCCGGAGTGGCGAAATTGGTATACGCACCAGACTCAAAATCTGGCGAGGTCAAACTCATGTCGGTTCGAGTCCGACCTCCGGCACCAATCCTAAATCAACACCGTCCGCTGCATGGCACACCCAAGACCGTCAAACGGCTTGAAGAATGGCTGGCAGGGGCATGTAGAAGTCCGAGAGAGGCTGTGATGAAAGAGCGTTTGCGGGAGATGGTAAGGGGAGTGTGATGACACCAGGCAGGCAGACTCAGTTCGATCTCGCCCCGCTTTGCGGCCTTGGGCTCCCGCCTCGACAACCAGGTATGCAAACACTAGAATCATCACCTAGCCCTCCAGAAACAACTGATCTCTCCCGCGTTTTCCGTTAAGGAAAGGAATAACTATGAGAAAAATGTTTTCGATTTTGTTACTGCTTACGTTTGTTGCACTTTTAAGCGTTCCGGTGGAGGCGAGGACCTGCGGGAGATTGAGGCACAGGCATGGCAGCACCACGCATACTCATTCGAGTTGCATCGGTGATGGCCATCGTCATGGTCGCAGTTTCTGGCAAAAACATCGTGATAAGCTCACCACCGCTGGCGGCGCCGGGGCCGGTGCTTTGATCGGTGGGCTCGCCGGTGGAAAGAAAGGGGCTGCGGTAGGAGCCCTGGCGGGTGGCGGAGGTGCAGCCGTCTACACCTACGGTATCCGGAAGAGAAGGCGCGGCGCCCGTTACTAGTCTCCTTAGAAAGGGTTAGTGCGCGCCTCTGGTGGGCGCGTACTACCCGAGTTAAACTCCTCTCTGGCAGAAGTTCTCACCGCACAAACCTTTTAAATACTCAATTTACGTGCTGGTAAAAACTTGTTTGCCACACTAAGGGAAAAGCTGTAGAATGCTAGCCTGTCTCATGAGGGTGGGGGACAGTCCGGCACACTTCAGTTACCATCTTCCCAGCCCCAAAAGTCGTTCTCTGCGGACGCCGCACACTTTAGTTATCCCCCGATATTAGGAGTCGAAACAAATGGAAGGTGACGTGAGATCACGCATTCTCATCGTTGATGATGAGCCGGAGATTACCTCGATCCTGCATGACTTGTTTGCAGACCAGCATGACTGCACCACCGCAGGATCTGGCGAGGAAGCTGTTGAGCGACTCTTTGAGACTACTTACGATTTAGTCGTCAGCGATATCACGATGCCCGGCATGAGCGGCCTCGAACTGATCCCGCGGGTGAAGAGCATGTCGCCAAACACCGTGGTGGTGATGGTGAGCGGTATGCAAACCGTCGAGAGCGCGATTGATGCACTCAGACTCGGCGCTTTCGACTATGTGATGAAGCCTTTTGATTTGAGGCAAGTTGAAGCAGTAGTAAAACGCGCGCTGGAACACCAGGATTTGATTCTTGCCAAGCAGCGCTATGAAAACCACCTGGAGGAATTGGTTGATCAGCGAACAGCGGAACTTGATAAAGCTCTGAACTCACTCGAAGATGCCTATCGATCAACCTTGAGAGCTCTGACTGCCGCGTTGGAAACTCGGGACCTTGAAACACACGGACATTCTGAACGAGTTGTCACCTACAGTTTAAGGTTGGGTCAGGAATATGGTCTCGACAGCGCCAGGATGAAGGCGCTTGAATTTGGATCGTTGTTGCACGACATCGGAAAGATTGGTGTACCAGATTTAATCCTGCGCAAGCCGGCAAAGTTAACCGAGGAAGAATGGGTGCTGATGCGTGAACATCCGGTTCACGGTCAACTGATCCTGCGCGGGATTGAGTTTCTTTCAGGCGCTGCGTTGGTAGTGGGCCAGCATCATGAAAAATGGGACGGCTCTGGTTACCCACTCGGTTTAAGTGAAGATGAGATAGATATCTGCGCACGAATATTCTCGGTTGCGGATGCCTTCGATGCCATTACGAGCGATCGGGTCTATCGCAAAGGCAAGCCCTACGAAGCCGCGGCCAAGGAACTCGATGAATGGGCAGGAAAACAATTTGACCCGGCAGTGGTCCGGGCCTTTCATCGCGTACCCAGGGAAGACTGGGCCAGATTGCATGCGCAGTCGCTCGTGAAAAAGATGGATGAACCCGAAGTAAACCGCATGGTGGGCATGCTGGAAAGGCACCTCGAGTCCGTAGTCGCTTAGAAGCCAGAGGTCAGAGGTCAGAAGTCAGAGGTCAGAATCTCTGATCTCTGATCTCAGACCTTTTGACTTCTCTTTTCACGGCAGCGCGGGGACTACATACCCACGTCTTGAACGTAGACTCAGACCGACTCGGCGCGATGCCACCTGTACCTTCCGATACTCTCCCGGCCGGGCTGACGCCAGCGATCGCTTGGGCCTGTAAGTGACGACATACTCCGAACCCACGTCCCGGGCTGCCTCCTTCGCTTGTGAAACCATCTCATAACTCGTCTTCGGTAGGTGAATCTGCCCTCCCGTTTCCTCAGCCATATCGCTCAGGAGTTGTTGGCTCTTCTTAACTTCCGCTTCGTAAGCCTTGCGCTGCCGCTTCATAGCCGGATCGAATCTGACGCCCACGCCAAATGAAGGACTCCTGGACTGTCCCGGTGGCTGGGTTGGATCCATTATCCTTATTGGGTCGGAGGATGTTGGAAGTTGGCCGACTGTGATGGGCGACTTTGAATTCTTGCCACGCGGCTGCCTGACAAGTTCAGTGTAACTAATGATGTGAACTGTGGACCGCGCGGCTGCCAGTTGACTAATTGCCTGGGCCCGTCCGACTTTCCCTCCCGGCGTATCCACTCCGTCAGTTACAAAAATAACGTGACGGCTTCCTTCAGGACGCTCCTGTAATAACTTTGCAGCTGCTGCTATGGCGTCGGAAAAACGCGCGCGTTTGCCGGCAGAAAGTTTTGTGGCCAATACTTTCAGGATTGCCTTGCGGTCGTTTGTCCACGGCTGTATCAAATCAGGGGAACTACTAAACTGCATCACAGCTATTGACGGACCCTCGGTTAGGTGGCCAATCAACGCCACCGCCACCTCTCTCGTAAGATCAATCCTCTTTGTCCACCCGCCCAGACCGCTCAACTCGCCGCCGGTATCAAGGACTATGAGCACATTAGCCGGAAGGTGGCGCACGCTTTTGATCTGTTGGGCCACGCCGTCCTCAATCACGAGTATGTCTTCGGGTACGACCGACGGATCGTAATGGCCAAACTGGTCCTTAGCGATCACCTGTAGACGAACCTCTTCAATAAAAACTTTGACAGGGTCTTCCTGTTGAGCTGGTGGTGTGGGATTAGCAACGGGCATTGATGGCGCAGGCGTTGGGTTAGTTGATTGCGCGGCAGCGCTCATAGCCAAACCCAGGATCAGCAATGCAGACCTGTAAAATTTTAACGACAAGATTGATTCCCTCATGAGACTGGATTTTGCGGGGGTTGGATGCGGCGCGATCAGGCCTGGAGTTGCCTGACTCGCCGGAACCATCTGCGCGAGCGGGGTTGGGCTCAACCGCCTGGAAGCCAACTCTATTAAGGCCCGCTCACTCAGGTGGTTTCGCCATGGTCACACGGCTTCTTTGCGCGCCTGTGCCTGGACCGCCGTTATAGCGACCGCGTCAACGATATCTTCGGCCTTACAGCCACGAGACAGATCGTTCGCGGGTTTATCGAGGCCCTGCAAAATTGGGCCGATGGCCGTGGCACCGGCCAATCGCTCGGTAAGTTTGTAGGCAATATTGCCTGACTGAAGATCCGGGAAGATGAGAACGTTTGCCTGGCCGGCGACGGTTGAACCCGGCGCTTTTGATTGGGCAACTGAAGACAGCAATGCGGCGTCGGCCTGGAGTTCGCCATCAATTTCGAGTTGCGGCGCTCGGGCTTTGGCTGTGCGAGTAGCTTCGACAACTTTATCAATCAGGCGATGTTTTGCGCTTCCTTTGGTCGAAAATGAAAGCATGGCTACGCGTGGTTCGGCTCCCAGCAGTGCTCGGCAGGAATCGGCGGAAGCAATCGCGATCTCCGCCAGTTCGGCAGCGGTTGGTTCGATAACCACGCCACAATCGGCGTAAATGAGGGCGCCATTATGTCCAAAATTTGAATCGTTCAACGCCATCAGAAAAAAGCTGGAGACTAGTTTGAAACCGGGACGCACGCCGATGCAGTGGAGCGCGGCACGAACCGTGTGCGAGGTTGTGTTTGTAGCTCCGGCGACGGAACCGTCTGCTTTGCCTAACCGCACCATGAGATTCCCGTAGTAAAGCGGATCCGACATCAAAGTACGAGCTTCGTCAGCCATCAACCCTTTGGCGCGACGCATCTCGTGGAATATCGTCACCATCTTTTCGAAGTCCGCTGCCCGCCGGTGGTCCACCACTTCAACGCCGCCAAGTTCAACTCTTTCCTGTTGGGCTGTTTCCCGAATCCTGGTTTCATCACCGAGCAGGGTGATCCGGGCCATCCGATCCCGCGCGCAGATTCCTGCCGCTACGACGGTTCGCGGGTCGTTTCCTTCGGGGAGAACAATATGTTGGAGCTTAGCGGACGCGCGCTGGCGAATGCGTTCAAGGATATCCATAGTTTTCTAATGTTATTGACTGCTTTATACGAGAAGGGGAGTCTAGCGAAGTCGGAAAGAGAGAACAAGCAACGAGCCGTAGCTCGCCTATAAAAGAAGTTAGGCGCCGACGCGCTCGCTAACTGTCGGGCTACTACCACGAGTTGAAGTCGTGATAACGTTAACCGTCCACTTCAAGATTCTTAGATCGATTCAGGAGTGCCAATGTCTGCCCTTCAAGTAAGAAGACGAGCAAAAAATTTACTGCTCATAATCCCAAACTTGCTACTGCTTTGCGCGCGTTTGTTGACCGACCCGCGCGTGCCTGCGGCGGAAAGGGCGATGGTGGCCGGAGCAATCGTCTATGCGATCGTTCCGTTTGATCTCATCCCTGACATGCTTCCTTTCGTGGGACAGATCGACGATGTTTATCTGGTTGCCCTCACGCTCCTTCGGCTCATGGAGCGAACAGATCCAAAGATTGTGCGAGAACATTGGACAGGCGGCGGCGACGTTGTGGAACTCGTTGGCGCGGCGGCCCAGCTGGCGGCGAAATTCCTGCCACCGCGAATCCGCCGAATATTGACTTCAAGGCTTGAAGTGGCGCCCGGAAAAATTGAAGACCTCAAGAGCATTCCCAAACCACTTCTGGTTGAGCGGCCAGTGCCGGAAGCTGTGAGCGACGGACCGGGCCAGTAGGCTGCTTGTGTTTTACCGCGTTCTGCTTTCTGTCATTAGTCCTTCCAGCAGCTTTTCGTGAATTCCGCCGAAGCCGCCGTTGGACATTATTGCGACCACATCGCCTTCGCGAAGCTGGGGAAGCAGATGCGCTATGATTTCATCGGCGTCAGGAAACGCCAGAGCAGGTTTGTTCTGTTTGGCGATGGCGTCAATGAGTTTGAGAATATCGAGGGATTTGCCTTTCTCCGAAACCTTCTGGCTGTCGAACACACTCGCGATCACCACATAGTCGGCAGACGAAAAGGCATCGGCATACTCTTCCTGAAAAACTGCCAGGCGTGAGGACCACGACCGTGGTTCAAATACAGCGACCAGCCGGCGACTCTGGTAGCGGTTGCGGAGCCCGCGGAGAGTTTCCCGCACAGCAGTTGGATGATGGGCAAAATCGTCAATCACGGTAACGCCGTTTTCTTCGCCGCGAATCTCTGCGCGACGTCGAACGTTCTTGAAGCTTCGTAGCGCATCGCCAATCGTCTCGCGCGGAATCCCCCAGGTGTCAGCAGCAATGATTACCGCCAGGCAGTTAAGCAAATTGAAGTCGCCGATCAGCGGCGTTTGAAAGCGCCCCCACTCCTGGCCTTCGCGGCTAACAGTAAACTCACTAAGCTCGCCTGAGAAGTCAGTCTCCGAAATTCGCCACTTCGCCTGGTCGGTAGTCCCGAAAGTTTCGACCCGGGTGAACAACCTCTGACCCATCGAAGTGACCACCTCGCGAACGTTTGGACTATCCCAACCCACGATCAATCTACCGTTAGCCGGAACCAGATTCATCAGCCGGCGGAAGGCAAGCTTAACGGCGGCCAGGTCGTTGTAAATATCCGCATGGTCGAATTCGATATTATTTACGATCGCGATCTCGGGAAGGTAGTGCATAAACTTCGGCCCTTTGTCGAAGTATGCCGTGTCGTATTCATCTCCCTCAATGATGAAGTAGTCGCTATTGGTCACACGGAAACTCACGCCAAAATTTTGGGCCACGCCGCCAATCAGAAACGAAGGGTTTAGTCCACCCCGGTCCATAAGCCAGGCCGCGATGCTGGTGGTCGTTGTCTTGCCGTGAGTGCCGGCGACCACGAGCGAGCGGCGACCGCGGATAAATTCTTCCTTGACTACCTCGGCCTGTGATCGATACAGCAGCTTAAGATTCAGCGTCGCTTCCAGCTCCGGATTGCCTCGCGGAATGGCATTGCCGACGATGACGCAGTCGGGTCTTGGCTCTAGATGCTCCGCGCGGTAACCCTGGTAAACGGGAATGCCCAGCGAGGCGAGCATGGTGGACATCGGTGGGTAAACATTCTCATCGGAACCCGTAAGGTGGTGCCCGCGAGCCTGTAGCATTCCTGCCAACGCAGCCATCGCGGTCCCACAGATTCCAATCAGGTGATAGTGCATTTTAGTTTTAGGATACGAAGTTTTTCTGGGAGGTCGTTATTTCCCCAATGTGACCGGACGCCCGCCGCAGCGCCGCAGAAACTCAAACATCCGGGACAGCACATCTCACGTCCACAAGAGCTCTACGGCACGACGCGTTGTTCGCGCTCATTGCGGGCCAGGGCGCCGCTCCCAGTAAACTTATTTCACTTGAAACCTGTTTTTGTTTTCCGGATCCTGCTCTTTCGACTCGCCCGTCGGGCGATTCTGCTCGTACCATTCAACTGTCCGGCGCAGTCCTTCTTTCAGCGGCATCTCAGCGCGGAACCCGAATTTTTCAAACGCGCGCGACACGTCGAGCCGTCGCCGCGGTTGACCATCCGGTTTGTCACTCTGCCAACGAATCTCGCCGTGGAAATTAGTAAGCCGCGCAATTTCTTCCAATAGTTCGGCGATGGTTATTTCGTTTCCCGTGCCGATGTTTACTGGCTCCGCGTCATCATAAGTCGCCGCAGCGCGCAGCACGCCGTCGGCACAATCCGAAACATAAAGAAACTCCCGCGAGGCTCGACCGGTGCCCCAAGCCTCAACGAATTGTTCACCTCGCTCGCGCGCTTCGATGCATTTTCGAATTAACGCGGGCACTACGTGCGAGCTTTCGGGATCGAAGTTATCGCCCGGTCCATAAAGATTCGCGGGCAGAAGAAAAATTGTGTTGAAGCCATACTGCTGGCGATAGCTTTGCGCCTGCACCAGCATCATTTTCTTGGCCAGGCCGTAAGGCGCATTCGTTTCTTCGGGATAACCATTCCACAGGTCGTCTTCACGAAATGGCGTCGGTGTAAATTTTGGATAGGCACAAACGGTCCCGATCGCGACAAATTTTTTCACCCCGTGCAGACGCGCTTGTTCAATTAGCTGCACGCCCATCATCAGGTTGTCGTAGAAAAATTTGCCGGGAGTTTTTTGGTTGGCCCCGATGCCGCCAATGACTGCGGCCAGATGAATTACCAAATCCGGCTGCATCTCGACGTAGAGGCGTTCTATGTCACCAGCTTTGATTAGATCGTAATCTGCGCTTCGCGGAACGAATACTTCGATGTTCGGAAGTTGGTGAAGGCGCTCCACGACGAAACGTCCGAGAAAACCCGCACCGCCTGTCACCAGTACACGTTTGTAAGGAAAGCTATCGCTCAATGCTTCTCCCTGCCATCAACCCACGCGCGGCGCGGCTGAACTGGTATCTCCGAAGGCTTCGTGTTGCCTCTGATCAATCATGGAAGAGTCTGCGTCCACCATCAATCGCACTAGTTCCTTAAAATCAGTTTTCGGTTCCCAGTTGAGTTCGCGTTTAGCTTTCGAAGCGTCGCCGACTAACAGATCAACTTCGGAGGGCCGCAGGTATTTGGGATCGAGTTCAACGTAGTTCCGCCAGTCGAGTCCCACGTGTGAAAAAGCCTCGCCCAGAAAGTCTTCAACGGAATGTGTCGCTCCGGTAGCAATAACGTAATCGTCGGGCCGGTCCTGCTGCAGCATGAGCCACATTGCTTCCACATATTCCCTGGCGTAACCCCAGTCGCGTTTCGCGCTCAAATTCCCCAGGTAGAGTTTCTCCTGGAGTCCGGCTTTGATGTGCGCAACCGCGCGGGTGATCTTCCGCGTTACAAATGTTTCACCGCGGCGAGGGCTTTCGTGGTTGAAAAGAATTCCCGAACAAGCAAACAGATTGTACGACTCACGATAGTTTACCGTGGCCCAGTGCGCGAAAACCTTGGCCACCCCGTAAGGACTGCGCGGATGAAACGGAGTGGTCTCCTTTTGCGGAGTCTCGACGACTTTGCCAAACATCTCTGAACTGCTTGCCTGGTAAAATCTGGATTTGAGTCCAGTTTCGCGAATCGCTTCGAGGATTCGAATTGTGCTAAGGCCGGTGACGTCGGCGGTGTACTCGGGAATATCAAAGCTAACGCGCACGTGCGACTGAGCCGCGAGGTGGTAGACCTCGTCAGGCTGGATCCGATAAAGCAACTTGATCAGATTGGTTGAATCCGAGATGTCGCCGTAATGCAAAAACAGGCGAACACCATTCAAGTGCGGATCTTTGTAAAGGTGGTCTATGCGTGCGGTATTAAACGACGACGCTCGACGGATAATTCCGTGGACTTCGTAGCCTTTCTCCAGAAGAAACTCTGCCAGGTAGGATCCGTCCTGCCCTGTTATTCCGGTTATCAACGCTTTCTTCATGTGGTTTGAATGTTCATCCTGGTGCGGATTGCAGGGTCAATTGTACCAGTTGATGCACGGGAGCGTACGCTCATAATTTCTGAAAGGGCCGAAGCCATTTTTGTCGGGCATCAAGGTTCCGCGTATCATCTGGAGACGACGAACGCATGCCGATGATGATCGGAGATCACAAAGTAGAGAGGTTAGCACAAAGGTCCCATGCGACTAACTGAACAACATTCCCGGCGGAGTGAATCCTAGATGCATCCAACTCAATCCTCTCTCACTCAGGGCCTCAAGCGGCTACTCTTCCGGCCGGTCATCAAGCATCCGAAACTCCAGAGACTTTGGAGCAGACTCCACACGGTGGCTGTTTTTGCCATGAACTACGGCGGCGGGGGCCTCATCGAAACCAGTGGCGAAACCTGGGTGCTCTCAACCATTGTGCCCAACATTAGCAGCGACGCGCCGGTGGTGTTTGATGTTGGCGCAAACGTCGGAGACTATTCACTCCTGGTCAAGCGGTTCATGCCTTCAGCTCAGGTCCACGCGTTTGAACCGGCAAATGCTACCTATCAACAGCTTGTCGCGCATTTAAAGGGTAGCCAGGGAATAAAACCATACAACATTGGCTTCTCAGATTCTGAAAAGACGGTGGAACTTTTTTCGTATGAGATACAAGGTCAACAAGCTTCACTCCTGGCTTCGATTGATCAGAGACTACCCACTCAAGTGGTGCAGGTTTCTCGATCTGCCAGCGAACAGATCACGGTGAAGACTATTGACGCGTTCTGTAAAGAAAACGCGATCGACCGGATCGACTTTCTAAAGCTTGACGTTGAGGGGCACGAATTGGCAGTTTTGCGCGGCGCGCGGAACATGCTGGAAGAAGGTTCGATCGCCATCATCCAGTTTGAATTCGGCCCTGCCAATATCTATTCGCGGACCTACTTCTTCGACTTCTGGACGCTCCTGTCCGGCGCGTACGACATTTTCAGAATCGTCCCAGCCGGCATCGCGCCGATTGCCTACTATTCCGAACATCGGGAAATATTTTTGACGACGAATTACCTGGCGATAAAGAAACCGGCGGATTGAGTTGAGAAGCCTTCATTTAGTCGTGAAGGATGACGACTTCCGAGTAGAGCGTATCAATGCTGTTGCTGCCGACTATACTTCTGGATTTGAAATAGGCGCGGCGCTGGTGCGGATACTTCAACGAAGCGCTGAAATCCCGTTCTCCGATATATCGTTCATCAACCATCAATCCAAACACTCTCAGGCGGAAACATATTCTCGCCAAAAGAGACTCGACAGACTCACTGAAAACATCAGCATCACTAAGATAGTGCACTTTCACGAAGGTGATCTTCCTGCGTTTGGCCTTCTTGAGTACGACATAACAATCGCCACTTTTGGACTGCAGGAGTAGGTGAATACAATCCAGCGACTGATGATCGTCGAAGATAGTTCGGTCTGCTTCGCTGAGCTTGCTGCGGATAACCGGCGAATCGAATTCGCACCCAACCCCGCGACCGGCCAGTCGGGGAATTGGAATCAGGACTCTTTGGTGCACTGGAAAGTCTGCAAAACCAAGCTTGCCTAAGATCGTGGCGACTGCAGGCGACGCGGTGAAATTCGTGAACGTGTAGTCTTTCAGTCTCAGCGCTTCAAGGAGCATTGGCAAACTATGACTGCGGGAGTCTTCATTCACGACCCACGTCGTCATGTTACAGAACTTTTCAACTTTGCTGTTTTGTATACGCTGGCTAAAAATTAACCCCAGATAGCCTTTGACCTCTTCATCCTTCAACAGCAAATAGCCGCAAAAATCTTCTGTGCTCTTCCATGGGCTGACGAAAATCTTTTTCCAGTTCTCCCTGGGAATAGGCTCGCCGCCGAAACCCCGAAATAGCGGATAGACACGTTCGAAGTCCTCGCTAATAGCCTTTCGAATGGTGAACATGCCTTGGAGCGGTTCCTCTACAAGCGTTGCCAACGTCGGCTTTCTCAGGCTAACCCCAATCAAAGTTGACCGCCAGTTAACATGAGAACCTGGCCGGAAACAAAGGAAGCTTCCGGCGCCAAAAGATATTCAATGGTTCCGACCACGTCTTCGACACTGCACAAGCGCCCCATTGGAATGGCTGCGCTCTCCATCATTTTTTGCCGCTCGCTCACTTGCTTGTTTATGCCAACCGGCAGGAAGGATGGCGAGACTGCGTTAATCGTCACCTTTTTCCGCGCCAGTTCGGGGGCAAGCAATCGTACGGTTTGCTCCAAACAGGCTTTGGCCAGGGAGTAGACGCCTAAGGGCAGATAAGGTTTGAACGTGCCTGCCGTCGATCCGACGGCGACAAACCGTCCACCATCTGCCGGAGCGTGTTCAAAAAGTATCTTCGCCAATCGCACGGTAACTGCGGTAGCAAATTCAATCTGGCCGTTAATGACGTCATCACCCGCTTGCAGCAAACTACCGCGCGGCGCGCCCGGCCATGCCGCATGGACCAACCCATAGAGCCTTCGCCCGCCAATCACGGACGACAATTGCTCCTCAAAGCCTGGTTCAGACATGTTCAACCTGACCTCGCGAACATTCGACAGGCCGCGCACGCTCTCTTCCAAAGATTGCCGGTTGACCAGCGCCAGTACCTCATATTTCTTCGCCAGCGCGACGACAAGAGGGGTACCAAGACCCCCGGAAGAGCCGGTCAACAAAATGAGTTTGTTCGTTGCAGGGTCAACCTCATTTACGTCGGGTTCAATGAACGGGCGAGCTTCGCTTATCGATGTTTTTCTTTCCTCATGAAGCGTAAAGCCCATGAAGATCTCCGCGGTCGTAGCTAATGACGTGGCTTCCTGGATCAGGACCTTGAGCTGGCCTCCCAGGGTGCGGGCGTTCCAGGTGGTGATTTCTCCAGTGACCTTGACGCGACAAGGGAAATAAAGCGGAGCGGGGAACCGACTGTTTATTGTGCCGAGCAAAACCTTCTTCCCGGGCAAGTGCATTCCAAGCAAGGCTGAAGCCAGGCCGACTTGAAAGGCGCCATGGGTGATGCGTCCCTGGTAGTTGCTCGTCCGGGCATAATCAGCATCAACGTGAAGGGGGTTTTGATCGCCGGTCAATCGCGCGAAGGCCAGAATATCTTCTTCGCTGATCTCGACCTCATAAGTGATCTTCAGTCCAGCTCGCAGATCTTCAGCTGAATAGAGTTTAGCTTCAGGCATTAATGGTTTTACTCTGGAGGCAGGCGTTAACGAGGTCAAAAGAAACAATGTACTCGTATTCTTCCGGCGCAATTGTTACCCCAAACTCTTCTTCAATTAGTGAGACGAGGGTAACTGTCGCCAGCGAATCCCAGGTTGCCACCGACGCTGAGCTCGCACGAAGAATTTCATCAGCGCTCAAGTTTGGAAACACCGTTCCAAAACATTCCTTCAGTCGCTCTTCGACATTAGACACTATCTGACCTCCTTGATCTTGTGAGCCAGCGAAGGTTTCCGGTTCATGAAAGTCTCTCGTTGAATTCTGAACGGTCCCGTCGTTTCGGTATCCAAAAACTGCGACAGAAATTCCCGGACCGGTCCATTCCTCGCTGTTGCACTATATTCCAATTCGATCTCAGCGAGGTCCAGGCTCTCAAATAGATACTCCAAACAGCGGTGTTCAATATAGCGGCTAAATGCCCGGCAACTCATTACCCACGTGTCAATCTTCAGCACTGACGATTCGTGCTGCCCCAGCAACACTGCTATTTTTCCCAACGGGCCATACTTGTCGTTGTACGACACCATTAACGAAACTGCATTCGGGCGGCTCAATGCGGCCTGGAACTCGCCTTCGTCCAGTCGCTTGCCGTTGAGGTTAAACTGATTGGTTTTATTAACCAACTCAATCGCCCGAGGGTCGCCCTGTGCTACCGCGCTCAAAGTTAGTTCAGCATTCACCTCTTTGAGAAAGTCTGCCAAAGGCCGAGCGGATTCGGTTTGCACTTGGCGTTGAAATTGACTCCCGCTGCGGACGCTGGCCACACGGATTGCGTCGTCGGCGAGAATGGCTGGCTTACCGAAGAGATCGCGCAACTTCTCCAGCAGTTCATAGGCAGACTGTTCGTCGTCGATAGAGAAACGGAGACATTCCATCTCCGGATGGATTGATTTTACTTCCGCTAATTCCAGTGCAGAGTCGTCAACGAAGACAACCGCGTCGGCACTGATGTTCCACGCCTCCAGAATTCTGCCTATCGATTGCGACTTGGGTCCCCAATTCACGTCAACCGGAAAAAGGGAATCCCCGGGCAAGATCAAATCCTCCCGGGCCAGCGCTTCACGAACCAACTCAGGATCATTTTTGCTCGCAACTCCGATCAAGACACCCGATTCGGAGAGCGCGCGCAGTAGTTGTTGATAAAGAGCGTGAATGTGGCTGCGCCGGTCCAATTCCCATGAAACGCCATTTGCCCCTTCCTCTCCAACTAGACCGCGCCAGAGAGTGTCGTCCAGATCGGTGATCAGTCCCTTCTTTGGTGGTCGTGGGTGGATCAGGTAAGCGAGTAACTCCGCGAGCTTCGAAGCATGCGCCGTACGATAGGGAAAACCCGTGGAAAGTTCAGATTTCACGTCGAGCCGTTCGGACACCGGGGAAACAGCGGCAAGGCGTTGGGCGTTAACGATCCTGACTTGCGGAAGCTCAGCTGCGCTCAACGCAAAATCAGCTAGCGTTTTCTCGAGCTGCAGATTGTCTAATCCAGACTGTTCGCTGGGTTGATAGGAAATCGGCGGCAGCGGAATGGTGGGCAGGGAAACGGCGACAGGCAGCTTCTGGCCCGCAGCGGCGATGATTTTGAGCAAGCGGCCGGCAGTCTGCTGCACACCCGACTGAATGTCCGGCAAAGTGTTCGGTCCCCACCCGCCGAGCCGTCGCAGGCCCAACCGCGGATCCAGGTCGGCCCATTCAACGACGACCGCAGCCGCGCGCGCAGACGAGTTCCTCAGCAGCTCCAGATTCCCCGGCAGATCGCCGTAAAGTCCTGATTGGATTTCGACTGCTCTGTCGGGAAAGCGCCGGCTGAGGTGTGCCGCCAGGAAGGTAGTCAGGTGCAGCGGAAAAATGCCGCAAGCGAGATACACCGAAAATTTTTGCGCGCCGGGATCCGGCTGAGACTGGATAATTTTGAGCGCCTCGGACAGCTTCATACAGTTATTATTTTTCAGATGTCTATAGTCTTAAGCAGCGGACGATTGATCATAAAAATCACTTCGGCAGGGGTCTCGTTCGTGAGACCGATACGCGGAATAAGGCGTCTTTGATAACTGGCCGAAGAGGATTCGAAGAAGGTCGGATTCGTCGAGTAGATAAACTCGTGACCCGCGAGACGGCATTCTTCCAGCACGCGTTCATCGTAGTGTTCCTTTTTGCCGAAGGGCAAGGCAAAGTGTTTCACCGCTTTATTGGTCAGACTCTCGATGTAGAGTTTGTTCTCCAGAATTTCCTCTTTTAGGGTCGCCTGGTCACACTCTGCCAGAACCTTATGGGTTGAGGAATGGCTGCCGATGTCGATCCCTTTCGCTGCAAGGCCCTTTATGTCCGCTTCGTCCAGAAAGACTTTTCTGTCGTAGCTTCTGTTGATGTCCGGAACGTCTGGGCCATAAAACAAGCGGTTATGCTTAACTGCCATTGAGTTGACAAAAACGCTGAAGGGAATGCCCTTCAACCCGAGATAAGGCATTGCTTCGTCTTTTACCGATGCAAAACCGTCATCGAAAGTGATACTCGCAAGCCGCCGGTTTTCCTGCGGGTGCTCCTTTACCACTTCTTCCAGCGAGACCAGGTGGAAGTGCTTCGCAATCATTTCCACCTGCGCCTTGAACCGCTGAACCTGAGTCGAATAGAGCGGGGAATACTGCGGCGAGCCAGGATCGGAAATGTCGTGGTAAAGAAAAACAAATCGCTTGCGTGGCCCAGCCAATATTCTGCGAGCCAAAGCCTTTGTAAACACAGTTCTTAACAGACCCATGTATGCGATGTCCCCGCAGCGCGCCGAATCAGCGTTCACTCAGTGTGCGCTTTAAATCAGCCAGATGTAGATCGAAAATGATTTGGGCTGCTTCCGCTGGGCGGCCCCGAAGCCTGTACCAGCTCTTTTGAAAAAACGACACGAAGCAGGTGGCCAGCAGGTTGGCGATGCTGTGGCTGCGTGAAAGGGAATAGCGGTTATATTGAAAACCTGCGTTCATCTGCACCCGTAGTTTGTCCAGGTTACTCCAGCGCTGCAGGGAAAACTGACCGCCGTGATGCGTTACCGACGCGGCAGGTTCGAAAATCAACTGCCAGCCGGCGCGCGTAATTCTCAAGCACCATTCATAGTCTTCACCGTACATATGAAAGCGCTCATCGAGTCCGCCGACCTCGTCGACCATCTTTCGCTTGGCCAGAATGGCAGCTCCGCAAAGCATAGGCACATCCCGTCGCCTGGCATGATCCCAGTGTCCACCCAGCAACAAGTTGGCCCGCAGCCGACGGGGGATTAACCGCCAAACTCCAATACCCGAAATGACAATCTCCCAGGCGGTCGGTGGGTTGCGCCAGACACTCGGTTGTAATGAACCATCGGTATTGAGGAGTCGGGGGCCGCAAGCCCCGATGCGCTCATCGGAATGGAGACAGGCCACCATCGTGTCAATCGCACCGCTGGTAACTTCCGTATCGGGATTCAGGAGCAACAACATGGAAGCGTCACTGTAGGCGATGGCCTGGTTGTTAGCTTTGCTGAATCCTGCGTTTTCGGCGTTCTCGATAACGTGGATCTTGATGCCCGGCAGCAGGGCGGCGACTTCGGCTGAGCGGAGCCAGGCGACACTGTCATCGGATGAAGCGTTGTCCACCACAACGATGTCGAAAGACACGGAGGGCGGGGCTTGTGCGATGCTTCTAAAGCAGCTTCGCAGCAGTTTCCCGCCGTTCCAATTGACTATGATAATCGATAACTCGGCTCGCACCGGCTGTCCCTCTTATTGAATCCATCCACCCGATTCGCAAGTGAGCGCAGCTAATCTGCGATTGCGCAACATCGACAGAAGTAATGCGGGCGGGCAAGCATTGTTGCAGAAACGATCGATTGAAGTAAAACCGACGTGCCGTCAAGCTTCAACGGCCTGGGCCGCGAGGTCGAGGTTTGGTATCAACCAATGAAATTACCTAGAATGTCGCATGCATTCAGCGATATTTTTGAGCACCAATCACCCGGCCTCTAAAAAGCGAGGACTCGACATCACTGCTTAGTGCGGGCCATGACTCCTATCTTGCCACCCAGTGATGTGACAGTTCTTCGGCCCGAACACCTTGCGATCCGAAAGCTGCCCGTTAATATCAAACAGGAAGACCTGGGCTTATTCAGTCATGAGCTGAAACGGGTGATTCCGCAAACCAGATTGGTTAGGCACCACAAGGTGGGGGTTAGCGCCGAGGGCATCCTCTTCCAAAAAGGCAGGATGCTACCTGAGTCTTTTGCCTGGCCGGCTAATCGCGCGAGTTGGAAGCCTCGAAGTGTTTTGAAATTTCTGCTCAGCAATTACCTCGTTAGACGACGCAGACACATCGATCGAGAGAGCGCCCTGGTAACCGACGACTGGAGCTATGGATATTTCCATTGGCTCGCAGATGTCTTGCCGAGGTTATTGACGATCCAGGACCGTTTGCATGAGGTGGTGCTGCTTCTGCCACACACCTACAAGCAGTTGGAGTTTGTAGACTCCTCATTGAAGCCCTTCGATATCGGGAAGTTGGAATACATCGATCCCGATGAGGTTTTGGTATGTGGCAACCTGATTATGCCAACACAGACGGCGCCCTCGGGACACTACAACGAGGAGCTGATTCGGGACGTGGGAAGACTGATGGTCGGACATTATGGTGATAAGGCGCGGGACACGCCCTCCGATCGCGTCTATATCAGCCGGGCTGGAGCGCCGAAGCGAAGAGTTGTTAACGAAGAGGAGCTGGAAGTGGTTCTTGAGAGGTTTGGCTTCCGCACAATCCGCTCGGAGGATAATTCATTCGCAGATCAGGTGCGTATCTCTTCCGGCGTACGCTACCTCATTTCCAATCATGGCGCGGGTTTGACGAACATGCTTTTCATGAGCCCGGGCACTAATGTATTGGAGCTGCGGCATGCGACGGACAGCATCAATAATTGTTATTTCACCCTGGCTTCAGCGCTAAATCTTAATTATTTTTACCAGAATTGCGAACCTGCGAATCCAACGGAAGATCCTCACAGCGCGGATCTCAAGGTAGACCCCGGCACGCTCACAGCGAATATCGAATTGATGCTGAACTCATGAGCAGGGGATCAGGTGCGTTGGATTGGAGTTGCCGCGTCTTTACGCATCAGGTCCTTTGCCGCACTAAAAAAACCGCGGGCGTAGAGATGATAACGCCCCGTTAACAGTTCTCTTACCACGCAACCGAACCGCCGCAGCGTTTGCTCGGGTAACCTCGCACGAGTGCTCAGATGCATTATTCTGCCAGCCAATCGAGTGAGAGCAGCATCGCTCTCGTAAATGTCGCGTCGCTCGGCTAAACGTTGATGGGCCCGGGTCCCGATCCGGATCATATCGTCATAGGAGTTAGTGCGTTGCATGGCTTCTCTGGCGCCGGCGAGTCCGCCGTGCACTTGCGCATCTATCGTATTTTCTTTGGCGCCGATCTGTTGGTGGACGTGCTGGCGATACTTGATGAGCGGCTCTTCGATGAAGGAAACGGAGGCGACCGAAGCGATTAGTAACGCAATCCAACCATCGTGGATCAACGGTAGATCTGTGGGAATGTCGAGCACGAGATCTTTGAACCTCGCGCGGAAAGCCATCGTGGCCCCGGTAACTGTCCATCCGGGCAACAACACGTCGAGCACCCGGCCGGACCTGACGAGCCGCCGTTGAGCACTATTGAAGCCCACGCTTTCCCAGAGCCGGTAGCCAAGCGGTCTCAAACGGTCGTCTACCACTTCAGCATCGCTGAACACCAGCCCGGCATCTGGTTCGTTCAGAAAACATTCCTCGATTCGCGCTAATTTTTCCGGCAACCAAACGTCGTCCTGGTCAGCCAGCACAATTACGTCGCCCGTACACAAGCTGATGGCGCGTTCGAAGTTTTTTGTTGAGCCGAGATTCTGTTCGTTGATGTGGACGTTGACGGGAAACGCGATCGACCTGGCAAAGTTGGTGGCAATCTCGATCGTCGCATCGGTTGAATTGTCATCGCAAATAACGACTTCGTCCGGTGGCCGCTGCTGTCCGGCAATGCTGAGAAGTTGTTCGCCCAGATACGTCGCGCCGTTAAACGTACACATGGCTACCGAAATCTTCATGCGTTGAAAAGGTGCTCTAAACAGGCGTAGGTGATTCGGAGTCTGGCATCCCTGGCGCGCAAGTTGACGAAGAATGGACCAGGATTAAGTTGACCCTTAACCCCGCAGGGACAGAATCTAAGCGCCAGCGGTATCACTTGCAACGGACGACTGCCCTTCTGCAAATCGGCTGGCCGTGGCCAGATCCGATTCAACCATCTCGTCCACTAATTGCTCGAAAGAGCGGGTTTGTTCCCAGCCAAGCACTCGCCTGGCCTTAGCGGAGTCTCCCATGAGCAGATCAACTTCCGCTGGGCGGTAAAACTGTTCGTCAGCTTTCACAAATTCTTTATAGTCCAACCCCACTTTGCCGAAGGCGCGTTCGCAAAACTCCCTGACAGTGTGCGTTTCGCCCGTGGCCACCACGAAGTCCTCTGCCTGCGGCTGCTGCAGCATCAAGTGCATCGCGCGAACATAATCTGAGGCATGACCCCAGTCTCGCTTGGCCTCAAGGTTCCCGAGTCGCAGTTCGCTGGCCAGGCCCAACTTAATTCTCGCCACAGTTGACGTGATCTTTCTGGTGACAAATTCGTAGCCGCGCCGGGGTGATTCATGATTGAAGAGAATCCCGCTGGCGCAAAACATGTCGTAGGCTTCGCGGTAGTTTCGCGTCAGATCGAAGCCGGCAACTTTACTGATTCCATAGGGCGAGCGCGGATGAAAGGGCGTTGACTCAGTCTGTGGCGTTTCCTCGACCTTGCCAAACATTTCCGACGAACCGGCGAAATAGAATTTGCACTGCGGCTGCGATTCACGCAGCGCCGCAAGCATGTAATGGGTGCCGTTGATGTTGGTGTTCATCGTCGAAAACCCGTCGGCAAACGACTCGGCGACAAAGCTCTGCGCAGCCAGGTGATAACACTCGTCGAAGTTGTGCCTGCTCAGGATGTGAAAAATGGAGGGATAACTCTCGAGGCTCGCCGGGTGAAGGGTCAGGCGGTCCAACAAATGCTCAAGGCGCGTGAATCTTCGGGTCGGATCTTCAAGCGCCACGCGTCGCACGAGCCCATGTACTTCGTACCCCAGTTCGAGAAGATGTTCGGCCAGGTAGCTGCCATCCTGTCCGGTGATTCCTGTAATCAGTGCTTTTCTCATAACTTGAAATCCGGGTACTCCTGATCTCTCTGGATGAGGACTCGTTCTTCGAACTCCGGCCACTCGATCCCGAATGCCGGATCGTTCCAACGAAAACCGCGTCCACTCTGGGGAACGAAAACTTTCGACACCATGTAGAAAACTTCAGTGTCGCTCGTGAGCGTTTGAAAGCCATGCCCGCAGTCGGCCGGGACATACAACATATTACGATTTTCGGCGGACAGTTCGACGCCAATCCATTCCTTGAAAGTTGGCGAGTCTGGCCGCAAGTCGACCGCAACATCGAAGATTGCCCCGCGGGTACAGCGCACGAGCTTGTCTTGACCGTAAGGCGCCGCCTGATAGTGCATTCCGCGCAGCGTCCCGCGGTTCGTGCTGAATGAGATATTGCTCTCAACGAAGACGCTTGCCATCCCCTGCTCGGCAAAATCTTTCGCCGAGAAAGCAGGAGCAAAAAAGCCCCGGTCATCCTCGAACCGTTGCGGCTCGACGAGATAAACGCCTGCGAGTTTGGTTTCAGTGATAGTCATAAGCACGTAACCTTGCCGGTCCAGCTATCGACGACCTCCAGATCGGCCAGGTTTAAGTAGACACATCTGGTGTTGCAAGCCTCTCATAAAATTCAATAACACGATCGCGAATTATCTCGCGACCGGCGATGCGACGCACTAATTCGAGATTCCGCTCTGCTGCCGCATCGACGAGCGAGTCGTCAGTCATGGCTCGCGAAAGGGCGTCGGCAATCTCGTGCGGGTAAAGGTCGCGCGCGAAAAGAACGTTGTCCTCGCTTTTGACAACGGGCAGGATCGTCTCGAGTGGGGAGACTATCGGAAGAGCCCCAGCCGCCATTCCCTCGTATAGTGAGTTTGGCACTCCGTCCATCAATGCAGTCGCCAGCATTACGCGCGCTTTAGGCATCAACTCCAGTACTTCCAAGCGCGGAATCCTTTTGTAGGCGTGGCAAGACCGCCGAATATTCTCAGGCAGCGTCCAAAACCACATGAACGACTCATCGGTCATCGACAGCATGTGCACCTCGCAGGGCTGAATCCGCTCCCAACAAAGTTTCAGGGCTTCAAAGGTCGGCAACATCTTTCCCCAAGCCGAGTCGTATGCCTTGGGCCATACAATCGCACGCCGGCTCGACGGCGCGCCTTGCCACTTCTCGCGCAGCAACTCCACATCGATTCCGCCAGTTCCTGGAACCGGCGCGATTGGCGCCTGCTGCTCTTTGCGCAAGCCCAACTCGCGAGCAATGCGCAGGTCCTCTTCGTTATCGCAAATCAGTTGATCGCACGCTGCCAGCACGCCGGCCAGTTCCTTGCGGCGCGCGGGGTCCAGATGAGGCAGTGTGAGATCCGAGCCACCACGCGTCTGGAGTACCCATTTACCTATATGCTCAAGCTCAAACTTCCTCTGCGTCTCAAGATAGAACTCACCTCCTTGCCTGATCCCGAGCGTGTGGATGATATCAGGCTGCCATTGCCGGATGATCTTAGCCAACCACCTGCTCGCCAGGGCAAGCTGACTCGGCATACCCATCGCGCGCCCAGCCAGCCTTTTCGCAAGACGAGCCGGCCTGGTTTCAGGGTATAAACGAGCCCGAGTCGCCGCGTTGAGCGGAGGATTTTCATAACTCGTAATGTAGGTTCGCACAGGCCAGTCGCCGGGAGGAATGCCGGTGGGCATGGAAAACAATCGCACGTTAAAAGGCGCGCTCTCGAGCAGGTCGATCCATGAATGGGTGTGCGAGTTTTCCCCCAGGCCGACGAAAAGGATTCGTGGTCTGCCGGGAAACGAGTCCGCTTCAAAGTGGGAGTTCATGGTCACCGGCTAATTGGTTTTTGCTGACGCGCGCGCCTGGCTTTCAGTTTCGCAAGCGTACACGGCGGGTGCGCCATCCAATACCTCGCGCGCCCACAATTCGATCATCATCAAGAGCCATGGCTGGTGCCATTCAAGAGTGCCGGAGAGAAACCCATCCCTGACCCCGGTAACCGCCTGAGGGTCGAGAAATCCGCGTGCTTTTACGTGATCCTCAGACAGCGCATCGGCCAGGACTTCGCGCAGCGGGCCTCTCAACCAGTAGTCGAAAGGCATACCGAAACCGCGCTTAACTTTGGTGTCGAACCCTTCGGGAAGCAAATTTTTTCCGGCATCCAGCAATATCCGCTTCGTGCCTGCGTCGCGATAACTTCTGGCAGGAACTGACCACGAGTCGGGCGGAGCACTCATCTTGGCGCTGTCGGGCAACGAGAGCGCGACGTCAGCCACAACGGGATCGAGATAGGGGACGCGAACCTCAAGGCTGTGCGACATCGAAGCTGCATCGATGTCGCGCAGCAGCTGGTTAGTGGTATAGCCTCGCAGGCACACACCGGTCACGCGTTCAAGTACGGACCCGTGTGCAAGCTCATCAATCGGGGAAAAATCATAATGTGGAGATCGTCCCGCCTGCGCCGCGCTCCGCAGACCGGGCGATAAAAGCCGGGCCGTCCAGGCCGCCTCGAACGTCGGATTCGTGGAATAGTAGCGGGCCAGAAATCCGGCGTTGTCTCTGAGGGAACCGAACCGGTAGCCGCCGCGCATCGGCACTAGTGAATCAAGAACGGGCCGGCGCGCCACCGAAGCCAGCATTGACTTCGCCAGAGACTTCCAGGGTGCCGACTGGGTGCGAATCTGCTCGAGCACCATCTGTCCAAACCAGGGATACCCGGCAAAAAGTTCATCTCCGCCGGTGCCTGAGATAGCGACCGTGACGCCGCGGCGCGCCGCCATTGAAACGAAGTAGCTGTTGACGCCGTCCACGGTGGGCTGGTCCAGGCCGGAAGCGATTTGGCAGATGCGATCTCTTACATCGTCGCCGCGCACCACCACGCGGGTGTGATCAGTGCCGATGAAGCGCGCAGTGGTCTCCGCTTCGTCAGTCTCATCAATTCCACCACCCTCTGCCTCGAAGCCCACGGAAAAAGTCCTGACGCGATGGTCTCCCACGTGCTGGGCCATCATCGCGACCAGCAACGAAGAGTCCACTCCTCCCGAGAGAAATGCGCCGAGTGGCACATCCGAAACCATTTGCAAGCGCACTGATTCCTCGAGTACGGAGGCTACTTCCTCGACCTGCTCCTCATAGGATCGCGCACGCAAGTCTGCGTGTCGATCGAGGCCAAGCGACCAGTAGCGTTCGACTCGCTCTTCTCGCCCTGCTTCGATAACGAGGCGGTGCGCGGGCAGCAGCATGTGAACGCCGCGCAGGATCGTGCGGGGCTGATAGATAGAGCCATGCGTCAGGAGTAGACGCAAGGCGACAGGATCGACCTCCGGAGCAACCAGGCCGCTGGCGAGCAGGGCCTTGATTTCAGACGCGAAGATAAGCTGGCCTTGAACGCGCGCATACAGCAGCGGCTTGATTCCCATCTGGTCGCGAGCCAGCAATAAGCGCTCGTGTCCGCGCCCACGGCGTTTGTCGTAGACGGCGAGCGCAAACATCCCGCGCATACGCAAAAGAAAGTCGTCGCCATAGTGTTCATACATGCGAAGAACGACTTCTGTATCTGAGGTCGAGCGGAAAGAGTAGCCGTGCTTTTCAAGTAGCAGTCGCTCTGCTCGAAAGTTGTAGAGCTCGCCATTATAGACGACAGAGATCTGTCCATCTGGCGAGACCATCGGTTGATGGCCGCCGCTGCTGGTATCGAGGATCGCGAGCCGTGTCATGCCGAGGACCACGTTATTGTCTTCGAGCACGCCGCGGTCGTCCGGCCCGCGATGATGCAACGCGCTGACCATCGCACGAACCCCATCGCGGCCATCGCCACCCCAAACTCCACAAATACCGCACATAGATTCAGTATCAAATGAGGCCCGCAACGGTGCGTACAGCGCGTCGCACTGCCTGGTTACCCGGTTTCCTTACCTGATTCAGCGGTTCGCTGGGTGCTCAAACCATCGACGATAATATTGAGCATACTCTCACACATCTGTTCCTTGCTGAAAAATGCTTCCACCTGCTGACGATTGAGCTCCCCCAATCGCGTTCGCAGGCCCTTGTCTGCCAAAAGCGTCAGGATGGCGTTGGCCAGCGATTCGTGGTCGCCCGGTGGAGTTAGAAACGAATATTGATCGGGCGGCATCGCCTCTCGAATCGGCGGGATGTCCGTGCCGGCCATCGGTAGACCAGCCGCCATACACTCCAAAACCCCATTCGGACTGCCTTCTGAACGAGAGCTAAACACACCAAGGTCAATCGAACCCAGTAGCCCCGCGACATCAGTTACGGCCCCCAGGAATCTCACACTTTCGTTCAGGTTGAGATCGAATGCGAGCGCCTTCAATGCGTGATGCGAAGTTTCGAAGCGCCCGGCCAAAAGGAGGATCGGCTTTTGGTCCCCGGCCCGATCAACGACGATTCTCCAGCTCTTGAGCAGTGTGGCATGATCTTTTAAGTCGTGTAAATTAGCGACCATGCAAGCAAGGAAAGAATTGTCAGGCACGCCCAATCGATCATGCCACCCCTGCCGATCCAGTTCAGGGCTCGGCAGCCTGATTCCGTTAGGCACGATCCTCACGCGCCGCGGACTAGCCCCGAGTTCTCGAATGAGATATTCAGCAATGTGTTTGGAGTTGGCGACGAACAGAGGAGTGTTTTTAACTGCCCGGGCCTCGAATTTTGATATGAACCGTGTCAGGCCATAGTCGCGTTGGTTCCACACCGAGAAGCGCGCGCCCGTCCAGGGCCAAACGAAGTTGCACGCAAAACTAGGCAGCGACATGTAAGGCAGAATGACGTCGGCCCGTGCGCGCCGCAATCGCCAGGCGAGCTTTGCAAGGTTGCTAAGTAGGCGCAAGCGTCTGCCGACCCAGGGACAGGGCACCAGCTGCCATGGTATCTCGAGTTGATCGCAAAGCTCGGCGACTCGTCCGGGTTCAGTGCCCCAAACGCGAACGTCGGCATTTTGTTCGTTCTTAAGATAAGTGGCCAGCAGAAGGGCCTGTCGTTCGGAACCACCCAGCACGAGCGGTCCCAGCATGATTATGATGCGACGCCCGGCAAGCGGTTTATGGAGGCGCGATGCGCTGGAACTGTGAGAGATGTCCTGCGTCATTACGGGTCTTAATTGAAGTGAATTTCCCGGTTCTGGTCCAACCAGATTCCCAGCACCAGCAGCAGCCAGAGCGGGCCTGAATTGTCATGGGCGTCGCTGTGAAGTTCCATCTGCGCTCGCACCTGCTCAGGCTTGAACCAATCGTACAGCCGCGAGCCCGGATCCATCACAATCTCGTCCCATAGTCGCCGGCCCGATTGACCTTTGAAAAACCACGCGGCCCGCGGAATACCGAATCCTTGTTTTTTGCGATGGACAAACTCCGGCGGGAAGGTCCGCCCGAGAACCTTTTTCAAAAGATACTTGCGTACTGGCTCGCCCGAACCGTTGCGACGAAAACGCTGATCAAGCGGAAGGCTGGCGGCGAGTTCAATGACGCGCAGATCGATCAGAGGAGTTCTGACTTCCAGGCCGTGATACATGCTGGCGACATCAACCTTAGTCAGAATGTCTCCCGGAAGATATGTCTGGTAGTCCATATATTGGGCATAAGACAGGCGGCTAAAGTTGCGGGCCTTCGAGTGTGCCTCGTCAAACATTTCGGATCTACGGCCCACCAGACCGTGAAATTCATCACGCCAGAGCGCGCGCCGCTCATCTTCGCCGACATACTGCATATGCCATTGCCACTCTGAGAGGTTATTCAGAGTGCCTTGAGACATATACTGTCTCGCCGCTTTACGGAGCCACCAAAGGACCGCGCGCGGTGCGAGCTCGCGCGCCGAATCGCCGGCCTGCTTCATTGGGTCGGTTCGCATCCACTCCCGGTAGGTTTCGTAGCCGGCGAAGCTCTCGTCGCCGCCGTCGCCGGAAAGAACCATCGGCACATGCGCCCGCGCCAATCTGGAAACGAACCACGTAGGAACGGCCGAACTATCAGCGAAAGGCTCACCATAGTGCGCGACGAGATCGGGCAGGATGGCCAGCATATCCTCCCGCACGATCTCGGAATGCAATTCAATGCCGCACTTCTCCGCTGCCTGTTCCGCGTAGGGAAGTTCCGAAAACTCCTTCTCCTGGAATCCGATCGCAAACGCCTGGACCGGCTGCTTGAGAATACGGCTCATCTGCAGGGCCACCAGTGTCGAATCCGCCCCGCCGGACAAAAAGACACCGAATGGAACATCGCTCACGAGATGCGCCTTGACAGATTCGTGGATAACCGAAGCTGCGCGCTCCTCCCACTCGCTATCCGAGATACCCGACTCAGGTTGAAAACGAAAATCCCAGTAACGTTTAGGTTCCTCAAATCGCCCGTCGAAATCGATCAGCAAGTAACTGGCTGGAGGTAACTTCCGGACTTCGCGGTAGATCGTGTGAGGTGTGGGAATGTATTTATACCGCAGAAAAAGTTCGACGGCTTCGAGATTGCCGGTTGGCGGCCCATCGTCGACCTGTTTCAACGCCGGCAGTTCCGACGCGAAAGCAACATACCCATCTCCCGAACGGTAGAAGAGAGGCTTAATGCCGAAGTGGTCGCGCGCCAGCAGGAGTTTGCGGTTTTTAAAATCCGCAAGTCCAAAAGCAAACATTCCGCGGAATTTTCTGACGCATTCTGCTCCCCATGCTTCATAAGCGCGGATGACGACTTCGGTATCCGAGCGCGTGCGAAAGCGATGGCCCTGCTGCTCCAACTCCTCGCGCAGCTCGGCGAAGTTATACATTTCGCCGTTGTAAGTGACCCAGACCGTTTGGTCCTCGTTGGACATCGGTTGCTGGCCCGTTTCAGGATCGATAATGGCGAGACGACGGTGCCCGAGCGCGACGCCGTCGCGTTGCAGGAATCCGACTCCATCGGGCCCGCGATGTGCGACGGCCTGGGTCATGCGCTCGATCTCGATCCTGTCGGTGGGGCGCTGTTTCCAACGTATGATTCCGGTTATTCCACACATAAGTCTTAAGCTAAACGAAAACTCCAGAGGGTAACTTCACGGAAGGTTCACTTCGGTAGCGAAAACAGGTAGGTGTTATTTCCTCCCTCAGGAAGCTCATGGAGCTTTTCCAGCACGAAGCCTCTTTCAGTGCAAAAGGCCACGATCTCATCACTGCTCGCGACCTCATACGGGAGGCCGCCCAACCAGTCGACGATGTCGTGATAGACATCCATACCCCGGTCATACTTTTCATTCCACGCCAGCGGGTTCAATCCCATGTGCCAACGGTCGCGCATGATTTTGGCTACAGACTGCCAAACCATCAGCTTTTTCCCCAGCCTTGAAGCGCGGTTGTACGATTGCTTCAGCTCCAGGTGCTCTGGATACTTTGGTCCCTTGACGTAGATAGCGATTAAAAACTTACCGCCTTTCTCAACCCGTGAGGCGGCTTTGTCAATGGCGTTCCACATCGCACCGGTGTGATGCAGGACGCCCCAGGAATAAACAATCTCAGCCTTGCCCAACGCGGCGGTGAAATCGTCGTCCAGGATTGAGCCGTGAACCACATGCCAGTTTGCCGGGCTTCCGGCTCGATTCCACATGAGCCGCGTCGATTCAACGCTCTTGGGATCAACGTCAACCGAGACCAGTTGTTTTGCACCCATACGGTGAAAACAAAGTGAGTGGATGCCGGAGCCGCATCCGATATCCAGCACAGTCCTGCCGCTAATCTGGTCGGACGTCAGCCATTCCTCAATCGCACTCGATGCTCGTTTAAGCGATCCTTCATCTACGGTGTCGACATACGACCGCCAGTTTTCACCGAAAGAAAAAGTTATTGCCTCACTATCCATTCCAAACGCACCTCTGAAAAAAGCAAACTGTGAACCTAACCAGCCTTACCTGGACTCACTATTCCTGAGATTCGCCGGCTCACGCGTAACAAGCGCAAGGCTGGTATAACTGGAACCCAGTTTTGTCGGCCAGGGCAGTTCACCCAAAGGTATTACCTTGATCGGAACTCCCTCGCTGATCAAACGCGCTGCCCCAGTGTATGGTCCAGCGACCAGCGAGCCATTCGACCAAATCGGCCGGTTACGTGGGAAGTAATCGTGCAGCAAAATAATGCCATCCTTCTTGAGGACGCTTAACGCGCGAGGAATCTCCTGGTAAACGGCTGCGGCCGAGTGGTCACCATCAAGGAAGATGAAGTCGAATTCATCTTTGCAACGGTCGAAGTATCTCAGCGAATTTTCTGTAACGAAGCTAACGAAATCTCCGCATCCTATGGATTCGATCCTGTCTCGAGGCGACGCGTCCAATCCTCGCTGTTTCCAGAACCCTGAAACGCCGTTGACATCCTGCACGTCAAGAGTGACAAGCCGGGGAATGATTGAAGCGTCCTGGCGTGCCAGGCTTTGCAGGGCTGATGCTATGTGCGTCGTCGAGGCGCCAACGTTCGTGCCGATTTCCAGCACTGAGCTCGGACGGAAACCCTTGATCAAGTACCAAACTGCTCTCCGGTCGCCGGGGTTCACCCCGTCAGTCTTCCCGTCTTCAATCGGGCAGGCCTGTTTCAGGGCTGCCTGCGAATCGTTCCATTCCTGTTGAATCTGAGGACTGTTAAATATCATCGCCAGGTCCTCATCCGACACGATCCGTAAGGATTCGCTTTCACCAGTCAATGCAGGTATTGACTCGAGTGATCTTACCGCGCTGCTAATCTGTCGACGTCGTTCGAAAATCTTGCGGACTGTTTCCATTGAAAAACCTTCCTGGGCTAATTGGCTGATCTTTATGGACCGTTCAAGTTTACGCGGCCCAGCGACGCGGTGGCCTTAATCTTCCTTGAGCGGTTTTCGGCCCACCGCATATACGTAGGGGGCCAATGGAGCAATGCCCTTGAACCATCGAAGTCGCTGCAAGAGATATTCAAGGTGGTGATTAAGTCGCCGTACCTTCGGAACAACCACGGGGACGAGCTTTGGCCAGCGTGCGTAAATCTCCCAGGCGACAATGTTCAGGGAGAACAATCCCAGGTATCGCGCGGTAATATTTTCCAGTCCGACCGCTTGATATGCTCGCGCCATCCTGCGGCGGCTGATTAGTTCGTGCTTGGCCATTAACGCCGGCTGCCAGGACCAGACCATCAAGCCGTGTATCGATCGCAGGTTGGGCACCTCTGTGAAAAGCACTCCGCCGGGACGGACAAACTTCAACAGAGCCTGGAGAATTCCCTCCAGGTCGCTGAAGTGTTCGACCAATCCCAGCGAAAAGACGAAGTCAAACTGGCCGACCGCCTCGGGCTCAACTCGCAATATATCCGCACAGAGGATCGTGCCTTCAATGTTGTTGGCCCGTAGGCGCTGACGAGCGAGGTCACAACCCTCCTGCGAATAGTCCACTCCCGTTACCTTCAGGCCTGTCTTTCGCGCGAGATGCGGCAGCCACGTAGAGTCGCCACATCCGACCTCGAGCAGGTTCTGGGGTTTCAGGCGCTTGATTTCAGACAACAGGGCATGCTCAATCGCCTGCTCGCCATAGCTCCAGGGCAACCACTCCGCCTGGACGGGGGCAGCGGCCTCATAGATTCCGTCCCAGTGTTCCTTGCCGGCGATGTCACTTTGAATTATCGCTTCTTTCATCACTTAATCCTGCGGTACGTACCGACTTCTGGCAACTGGTGCGTAGCGCCGCCTTACATTTCGGCAAGTACAAAACTGGAACCGAGCATTTGAGGGCTCGCCTCTCAACCGCTCATCGCTGAAGTCAATTTGCCGCTGAGACGGGAAACAGCCGAGAAAAGACTGCTGAGAACCCATGGACTGCCTGCTGTGTGGCTGGCGCGCGCAAGCGCATGCCATGCCTCGGCAAACCTCCAGTTGGTTCGCAGGTACGAACCGATACCGGGTGCTTCCTTCCCGGCTTCGCCGCGCATGATTTCCACCAGGAGAGGTTCGCAATAACTAAAGACCATTTGGGCGCAGTCACGCACCTGTCTCTCAGGCAACCCATTTCGCTGCAAGACGCGCAGCAGGCCCGGATAACGCAGCAGGACCGCGACGTGACGCTTATGCCTCCAGCTTTCGCCGCCGTTGAAGATGGTCAAGACCGGCTCTCCGACATAGAAGCTGGGGCTGTGCATCAACGTCTCGGCGATCATGTAGCTGTGCGGATATGACCATCGCGTGTCTGAGAAATCCTGTTGGCGCGGGCGTCCCTGCCAATAATTTTGCCATACGCTGCGGCGCACAACGTGTACGTAGACCTGGCCGCACATTGAATTCTGGGCACTGACCAGCTCATACCATTGTTCTACAACGCGGTCGGATAACTCTGGGTTGCCCAGCCCGTCGAAAGGTCCATCGTAGCCGCCAGACGCCTGGTCAGGCCATTGAGCTTCAAAAAGTGTGTAACGAAAATTCAGATTCAGGATCTCCATCTCTGAATGAGCTTCAAGCGCTGCCAGCACTCGGGCCAGCGCCTTCGGACGCAAGAGATCGTCGTCTCCTAACACCCAGACGTATTCGCCGCGCGCCAGTTCGTTTGCCAAGGTAATGATATTGGCAACGATTCCCAAATTCGTGGCGTTTCGGGAATATTGAAGCGGCCCCAGCCTCCGCGCTTCTTCAACGACTTGCGGCGTGTGGTCCGGCGAGGCGTTGTCAGAAATCCACAGCTCCACCTTGTCTGCGTGCTCAGCCACTTGTGGCAAAACAGCCTGCAGCATCACACGCAAACGCTCGGCGCGATCGTAGGTAGGAATGCAGATTGACAATAGCGGCTTCATACAAATGCTATTCAGTTTTCCAATACGCGCAATTCCGGCAGCGGTACAATTAGCTCAGACTTCAGCCCTCGTTCCCGCAGAAGTTTCCTGATCGGTTCAGCATAATGCCAGGCCAATAGGACAACGTAATCGGGTTGCTCCCGGAAAAGAATATCATTGTTAACAATTGGAATATGCTTGCCGGGCAGATAGTGACCGAGCTTGAGAGATGTCGGCTGCTCGGCGATGTAAGGCATCAAGTCTTCGCTGATGCCCGTGAAATTGAGCAACGTGCTCGACCTTCCGGGACATGAGTTGCCAACGAGACGTTGACCCTTAGCGAACGCGTTGAGGGCCAACTCGAGAAAATCGTTTTTCGCACGGTACGATCTTTCGCGAAAGGTTTTGTACACCTCAGGACCGTGCAGACCGAAAGACTCTTCCTCGGCCAGCAGCTCTGAAACCGAGTCTGCGACAGGCAGGCCCCGACCCTTTGCGGCAAAAACGCGCAGGGAGCCCGCATAGCGCTGCACGCGCACTGCGTCGACTACGGTGAAGCCGTTCGCATCGAACAGGTAGACCAGCGACTTGAGCGAATAAGAGCGAATATGTTCGTGGTAGATGGTGTCATACTGAACACCTTTTATGATATCGAGCAGGTAGTGAGTTTCCGTCATGAAAACTCCGCGATCGTCCAGTAGATGACGGATGCCGCGAATGACTTCGCCCAGTGGGGCCATATGGGCGAAGACGTTCGTAGCCGTCATCATAGAGGCCTTCCCGTAATCCCGTTCGAGGTCCCGGCTCAGGGCTTCGGTAAAAGGGTTTTTGATTGTTTCGACCCCATTTGCATTGGCTATATCCGCAATGTCCGTCGGTTCGACGCCGAGCACTCGCGTTCCCTGACGCTTGAAAGCATTCAACAATGTTCCATCGTTCGATCCAATATCGACCACCAATGAATCGGCGTTGAGACTAAACTTCCTGACCATCTCGGCGGCGGAAGTTTCATGGTGATCGACGACTTCCTTCGTGATGCCCGCACGATAAGGATAGTTCCGGTGGTAAACAATTTCGCCGGGCACTACATAGTCGAGCTGCGCCAGGCTGCAAACGTTGCAGCGGACCAGTCGCAGTGGATATGTGACCTCGGGTTCCGAGAGTTGATCGGCGCGCAACAATGAATCACAGAGCGGCTGATGGCCCAGGTCGATCACCAGTTCCAGATTTTGGGAATTACAGACCTGGCAAAAGGTGAGAGGTCCGGGTTGAACGTCATGAACTAAATCAGATTTCACAAATGCGACTCCTTAGAAAGATTATTGAGAGCTGAGACATACACTAGCAGCTTGACTCACCATTTCCGCCACCAACATCAACCCACTGTCCGCCCGTCCTGGCACTCTCGATCTCTGCCATTACCGTGCGGATGGTAGCGAGGTTCCGCTGCCCGCTGACGCTGGGCTCACGGTCTTCTTCAATCGCGAGGAGAAAATCTCCCATCGAGCCACACAAGGCTTCCATCCACTTCATCTCTGAGGTATCTAGGCGGCAAACGCCACGCCCGAGCCTGCGCGACTCCAGGAGAATGTTCTCGCCGGCGAAATCAAAAACAAGCGATCCTTCATCGCCATCAATTCGACACTGGTTCCCCGCGAGGGAACTGCGAAGCAACTCTGAATGGATAATATGGCCGGTCAATCCACTACCAAAATCATGATGGCTGATTAAGAGACCGTCACTCCGGTAATTCTGCCCCTTCATTCGCGCGGTGAAGGCGGCCACCCGGCGGGCGTCCTGCGCTGACCAATACCTCAGCAAATCGGCCAGGTGCGTGTTCCAGTGAAGCGTCAGATAGTCTTCACATTGCGAATAGAAAGAGTGATTAGCTAACTCATCCTGCCGCCCGAATATCTCTACACTCATGAAGAACGGCGAACCGATCCACCCGCCCCTGACGAGGTGGTGTGCGAGAAAATTTCCTTTCATCCAGCGGTAGTTCTGGTGCACGGCCAATTTGATCCCGGCTTGCTCTGCTGCCTGGACCATACGCCGGCACTGCTCAGTTGTTTGGCCGAGAGGTTTCTCAACAATGATGTGCTTGCCTGCACTGGCCGCGGAGAGAACCACTTCCTCCCGCAGCGTTGGTTGAGTTACCAGATCAACCACTTCCACCGCTTCGTCATCGATGAGCGACCGGTAGTCTGAATAGATCCGTTCAACACCAAACTGCTCTCTTGCCGCGCGCTGGGCCGCCGGGTTCGAGACGGCAATTGCGACGATGGGCCAACCAGCCGCGACGTAGTCCGGGGCATGAGCGCGCTGGGCAAACTCCCCAAAGCCAACCATGCCGATGCCTCGATCTTTCCGTTTAGGCAAGGGTATTGTTTGTGGGAGTTGAAGTTCTTCAGGACTGATCCGAATGGGCTCCATAAACACTCAAAGGATATCGAGAAGCGAGATCAATCGTCCTCCGCGAGATCTGAACTCTTGAAGTTCTTCGGAAATCTCTTGAAAGTAGCCGAAGGAAAAAACGATCACTTCATCCACGGGATCGGTCAACAAACGCTCGGGGGAGGAGATGTTGATATGAGAGCCGGGCGTGTAGAGTCCGTGAAAGCCAGGATTCTTATCACACACATAGGCGAAATCATCAGGCTGTCCGATGGCCGCCAAAGTCATGACCCCGCGCCCTCCGGTTCCATAGCCGGCGAGTCTGATGCCCGCCTCGCGCTTTGACTTTACAAACTGGCGCAAACGATCCAGACAATCGTTGACTGACCTTCCAAACTCTTGATACCCGGGTTCCAATCCCTTTGGGTCGAGCGGCAAAGTCGGCAAAGCTCGCGAAGCCAGTTTGGATCCCTTCGGTGTGGCCGCGATCAAGAGGGAGTTTCCTCGGCGCTCCGCTTCCGGAATAAGGTCTGTTTCGATCAACTCAAAGCCGGCGCGTTCGAGTACCATCTGCATCGTAGCCGTGGAGTAATAGCCTGGATGTTCATGAGCGAAAAGGCAAAATTCTCGCCGCTCTATCATCGTCTCCAGGTCGTGCACTTCAATCACCAGAATGCCTCGTTGCGGGTCGAGGACTTTCTTAACCGATCTCAGGAAACCCATCGGGTCAGGTAAGTGGTCGAAAGTGTACGTGGTAATCACGACCTGCACCGGCAAACGGTCGGCAGGGATGTCCTGATCAGCCTCGTCACCAAACTCTCGTTGGACGACCTCAACACCCCGTCGCCTTGATTCCTGGCCCAGGGGTGTAGAGAACTCGAAGCCGAGCACGTTCGCCCCAAGTTTCTTGAAAAACGATAATTGGCTGCCGTCGCTACTGCCTATTTCAATGACGGTATCTCCAGGTTTGAATTGATACCTTCGCCAAATTTCTTCCGCTAACCGCTGCATGAAGTGCTGGGTAAAAGGCGACAGTGACGGAGCATACTGATAATCGTCGTAATATTTTTTCTCGTCGATGTCGTGTGCGGTCTGAGTTTGCCCGCAGTCGAGACACAGGAAAATTCTGATGGGCCAAATGAACTCGGTTCCCAATGCTTCCTGGCGCAGATAGTCGTCGATCATCGGCATGTCCGGAAGGTTGAGGAATTCCTTCAGCTGTGCAGAACCGCAGATGCGACAATTAGAACGGTTTTTGACTTGGTTCGTCATACGACCCCACCGATAACATTCGCTCGACAAAAAGCGACGATACTTTGAATCGTCGCCAGTCGATAATTTGGAAGTGTAAAAGCCCGAGGATGCTGGCGCCTGCGGCGGAAATCCGAGCTTGCATTTACTGCGAAACGCCTGTTCCGTTACTGTGCAGCCAGCTCCTCTACCGATTTCACGATCGCGCTTTCAGGCATCCGTCCAATCGTTAAATACGTGACACCCTGAGGCCAGGAAACATCACGCAGAAAGTTTCGGCCGTCGATAATGAGTTGCCGCCTCATTTCACCTGGCAACGTCTTCCAATCCGCCTCGGCAAATTCCGGCCAGCCGGTGATAACCAGCGCAGCGTCCGCGCCCGCGAGCGCCTCTCTCAGGGTGTGGCAAAAGTGCACGTTCTCATCAACGCGCAAGCCGGCTGGTGCTGACGTGAAAATGGGGTCGTAGGATCTCACGACGGCGCCCTTACTCAGCAAATGATTCATCACGGCCAGGGCCGGAGACTCGCGCACGTCATCGGTGCCGGCCTTAAAGGCAAGCCCTAAGAGGGCGACGGTCGCGCCCTCTAATGAACCCAAAGCATCCTCGGCCAACCTGACCAGTCGCGCGGGCCGTTCGGCGTTGATCGCCATCACGGCGTCAAGCAGCGACGGCGTTACTGACTGCTGACGGGCGTAGGCGCGGAGCGCATTGACGTCTTTAGGTAGGCAACTGCCGCCAAAGCCGCAACCGGCACGCAGGAAACTTAGGACGCCGGGGCTGATCCGCTCGCCATTAACGCCTGACAGGCGCCGATCCAAATGAACGCCTCCCAACACGACGTCCACGTCGGTGTCCGGAGTTACCTCACATAGCGCCGCGATTTCGTTACTGAAGGAAATCAGAGTCGCCAACAAGCTGTTTGAAGCATACTTGACCATCTCCGCGTTCCGCAGCGTGGTAAAAACCATCGGGCAATCAAACGACTCGTACAATTGGGCTAACACCCGCCCGGATTTTTCATCCCACTGGCCGATGACAATTCGATCAGGATTATTGAAATCGTCGATGGCCGAGCCTTCCCGAAGAAACTCGGGATTCATGCACAAACCAAATTCGCCCGTCGCGCGTCCAGAAGTCTCCTCGATCATGTTCCTGACGAGCGTGTCCGTGGTTCCGGGGATGACAGTGCTCTTGACGGCTACCACGTGATAACCACTAACGTCGCGAAGCGCCGAGCCGATCTGCCGGGCCGCCGCAGAGACATACGAGAGATCTATGTCGCCGTCAATTTGAGGTGTACCAACTGTGATGAAAGTCACTTCACTCGCGGCGACGGCGCTCGCTAACTCTGTGGTCGCCCGGAGCCTGCCATTCGCCAGAGCCGACGAAAGCATTTCGTCCAGCCCGGGCTCGTAAAACGGGCTCCTCGCCTCGTTGATGGCCGCAACGCGTTCAGGCATCACGTCCACACAAATAACCTGATGACCAATGCCCGCCAGACACACTCCAGTCGTCAGTCCAACATAACCGGTCCCAATGATAGTGATATGCATTCTCAGATATCCTCACCGGCGGCGACGGCTTGTGGTTGCTCGAGGTTGGCCTGCAAAGTACGCTCCAGCCCGCGGGTTAGATCAACCTCCGGCTTCCATGAAAATTGACCGCGCAGTTTGCTTAGGTCGGGACACCGACGTTGTGGGTTGTCAGTCACGAAATGGATGTCCGCGCTCTGGCGGTATTCGATTTCCAAACGGGGAGCGCCGGCAACTTCCTGGAGTCGTTGGGCAACCTCTCGGATTTCCAACTCTTCCAGATCATTACCAACATTAAATATTTCGCCGCTGGCGTCGGAGAGCAACACATGCCACATGGCGCTTACCGCGTCGCTGATATAACAAAAAGCGCGAGTCGCGCGGCCGTCGCTATACATCACGATTGGTTCGCGCCGGACAGCAGCTCCGATGAGGTCGGGGATTATGCGGCCATCGTCTAATCGTTGACCGGGGCCATAAACGTTGAATGGTCGCATGATCTTAACCGGGGTTCCGTAAGTTCGGTAGTAGGTCATGCAGAGGGTTTCTGCGAGCCGCTTAGACTCGTCGTAACACGCCCTCGGCCCGGTGCAGGAGACCTGCCCGCGGTATTCCTCAGCTGTCGGAATGAATGCCGGGTCGGGGTCGCCATAAATCTCACTAGTACTCAGGTACAGAATGCTGCGCACGTCTTTCCGGCGGCTCAACTCAAGCATCTGCCAGGTTCCGTTGACGTTGGCGCTGATCGTTTCCAGGGGGAATTGCCGGTAGAACACGGGAGAAGCGATGCTTGCTCCGTGAATTATCCAGTCCACAGGACCGGTGTCCAGCGGCTGCGAGACATCATGTTGGACAAAACTAACGTCATCGCGGCCGGCCAGGTGGGCCAGTCTCACCGGGAGACCCACTTTATGATTGTCGAGAGCAATCACCCGGCAAGGTGATTGCAGAACGTTTTCGTTTAAGGCGGCAACGGTATCTATGAAGTAGCTGCACAGAAATCCGTTCGCACCGGTGACCAGCAGCGTCGTGCCGCTCAATTTCTGAAAATCTTCGCCTACCCGTTTGACGATCTCGTCCACGTCAGCGCCGATCCGCCTGGTGAACCTCGGCCCAACAAGATCAACCTTAGGACTTGTCACTTCTTGAATGTCGCTTCCCATTAATCCCACACCTTCCAAGGCGCTTTACCCGCAGCCCAAAGTTCGTTCAAGTACTCATACTCACGGTACGTATCCATCGTGTAGAAGAATCCGTTATGGCGGTAGGCCATCAGCTGGCCGTCGCTCGCCAGGCGCTCCAACGGCTCTCGCTCCAAAATGCATTCCTCACGGTCATCGAGGTAGTCGAAGGCGCGCCGGTCGAAGACGAAGAAGCCTGCGCTAGCCCAACCCTGCATTAGCGGTTTTTCGGCAAACTCCCTGACCCGGCCGTCGTCTCCCACATCCAGCACGCCGAACCGCGAAAGCGGATGCACAGTGGTGATTGTTGCCAAGCGTTGGTGCGCGCGGTGGAAGTCCACTACCGCACCGATGTCGAGGTCTGCGACCCCGTCGCCATAAGTGACCAGAAAAATATCGTCGTCGACGTACTTTTCTATTCGCTTGACTCGCCCACCAGTCATCGTCTGGGCCCCTGTCTCGGCCAGCGTCACCCTGAAGTCCTGTTCGGCGTGAGCGTCGTGATGAGTGACGCTGTGTTGGCGGCCGAGGCAAATGGTAAAGTCGTTATTCATCGCCTCATAGTTCAGGAAATATTCCTTAATCATGTTGCCACGGTAACCCAGGCAGAGCACGAAATCGCGAAGGCCATAATGAGCATAGATCTTCATGATGTGCCACAGAATCGGCCGACCGCCGATCTCTACGAGCGGCTTCGGGCGGAACTCCGTTTCTTCGCGCAGGCGGGTTCCGAGGCCGCCGCATAAGATGACAACTTTCACGATGCCTGCTCCAGACTATGCGGACCCACCGCGTCATTCAGTCGCTCGCTTTGCCAGGCGAGCCTCGGGCGCACTACCCCCAGCCAATGTCCGCCGAACTCTTTTCGCATGGCCCCGCTTTCGTGGACGGTGAACGTTACCGCCTCTTCAGCGAACACCTCGATGTTCATCACGTCGGTGAGCACGAGGGCGTTGATGTGGTAGCGGCCTTCGTTGAGGAAGTTGCCCGGGATCGTACAGACCGTGCGGTAGAGACCCTCCGGGTGTGGCTGGTTGAACCACTCGTCATGCGCAAGATTCGCCGAATGCATATTGGCCGAGGAAAGTACGCCTACTCTCATCTTGTCGAGAAGGTGGATGCTGGTCATGATGCGCGCGCCCGGCCGCAGGTTCCAGAACTCGATCTCGACGCGTACGTCGTTTTGAATATCCACTTCGGCGGTGACCTCGCCGCCCGAAACAATCCTCACCGAGTGGAGCCGAATCTTTTCGTTCCCAGGTGCGCTTTGCGGGTCGAGCCAAATGCGTTCGCCGCTAACCTCCCTGCCGCCTGAGATGTACTGGTTGATAATCTCAACAGTCGGTCCTTCGCCACACTTTCGTCCCTCTACCAGTAGGATGGCGCGCTGGCACAAAGTCGCGAGGCTGCCCAGGTTATGACTAATGTAGATCACGGTCCGGCCTCCCTTCGCGACCTCGCCCATCTTGTCCAGGCACTTCGCTTGAAACGCCGCGTCGCCGACCGCCAGCACCTCATCCACCAGCAGGATTTCGGGATCCAGGTGCGCGGCGACCGCGAAGGCCAGACGCATGTACATGCCGCTGGAATAGCGTTTCACGGGCGTGTCGAGAAACCTGTCTATTTCGGCAAAGGCCACGATTTCGTCGAATTTGCGCTGAATCTCGCCCCGGCGCATTCCCATCACCGCGCCGTTGAGAAATACATTTTCCCGTCCCGTCAGCTCAGGATGAAAACCCGTTCCCACCTCCAGCAGGCTCCCGACCCGACCGTACAACTCCGCGCGGCCTGTCGTTGGCTCGGTGATGCGAGACAGGATTTTGAGTAGCGTAGACTTACCCGCACCGTTGCGGCCAATTACGCCGACGACCTCGCCCGAGTGCACTTCGAAATCCACGTCTTTGAGAGCCCACACAGTCTCCGCGGCAGGGTCTTTGAAACGGCGACGCATGACTCTGAGCGGCGCGCCCAGCGCCCCGGTTATCGTTTCGCTTAGCGAAGTATCGCCGGCCTTGCGCGCTCCTACCTGGTACTGCTTGCTCAGCCCCTCTACTCTGATAATTGGCTTCATCGATCTCTCTAAACAATGTCAGCAAAGCTGGACTGCATGCGGCGGAACAAAAAGCTCGCGCCGACCAGCATGACTAGAATTATGATGGTTGAGGTTGCCAGGCCTGGCCAGTCGAAGCCCCGGCCGAAAAGAGCCGAGCGGAAGCCTTCTATGATACCTGCCATAGGGTTCAGCTCGTAAAGCCAACGCCACTTTCCGGGCACGAGACTAGAAGGGTAAACGACCGGCGAGGCGAACATCCAGAGTTGGAACAGGAACGGTATCATAACAGCGACGTCTCGATACTTAACGTTCAGCGCCGAGCTCAACATTCCGAGGGCGAGCGCAAACAGCATCACCAGCGCGACGTAGACTGGCAGCATCAGGATGCCCGGCCCCATCGCTACCCTGTAGTAAACCATTAGTACAATCAACACTGCGAAGGCGACGGCCAGATCAAGCAGGCGCGCCGCAATGGCCGCAACCGGGATGAGTACGCGCGGGAAGTAGACCTTGGTAATGAGGTGCGAATTTCCGACGAGGCTGTTGCTGCTGGAGGTTACGGCACTGGCAAAAAACGTCCAGGGTAGCATTCCCGCATAAACGAAGAGAGCATAAGGAATGCCGTCTGAGGCAATCCCTACGAGCCTACCCAAAATGAGCGTGAACAGGAGGGTAGTCAACAGCGGCTGCATGACCACCCACACCACGCCCAGGGCAGTCTGCTTGTAACGCACCTTGATGTCGCGCCACACCAGAAAATAAAGCAGCTCCCGATATGTCCAGACCTCGCGAAAGTCCAGTCTTGGCCAGGACTGACTTGGTTCGATTATGACTAGCGGTTCGTCGGGTAGGTGATGTGGCAAATTGTACGGCACGGCGTGCTGGTTGCCGACTGCCGTCGGGCCAATTGATTCCAGCGCGCTCGCGCTGTTGTTTTTGGTCATACTTGATTAATTTTCGGACTCACGGACGGGCAGTGGCCCGCGCCCAGCCCGCGACCCTTCGCTCCTCGAGCCCCGGCCTGTTCTCATAACGCACGGGAACGAGCATCAGCTATCGGAAGGGGCAGTCTAGCCACAGCCGCCCACAGCGTCAAGCAGGCCGGCCGCGAAACCGTGCGGACTACTCCGAGGCGCGGGCGAAAACAAAAAAGCCCCGCGAGCATCGACTTGGCGGTGCTCGCGGGGAGGGTTCGAGGCCAGGAGAGTCCCGGTGGCCTCTACTGGAAAGTGGGAACCGGAACCGCTGTGAGCGTGCCCGTCACATCAGTCACGTTACCCTTGATGATGTTGTTCCCGAAGGTCTGGGCCTGACCTGCCGGCGAGTTCACGCCGCTGCCCAGGTTCCCAACGATGTAATTGCTTGATAGGCGCGCCGTCCCAGCAGTGGCGTTGACTCCGTTCGTGGTGTTCTGCGTGATGACGCAATTGTGCGCGTTGAACGAAGCGAAGCCGGCGGTAATTGACAGGCCGTGAGCGGTGTTGTACGAGAACTGGGAGTTGGTGATGATGCCGGCAGTGCCGTTCTCGAAGAGCGCGCCGTTGCCGTTCCGCTCCGATTTGACATTGTTCAGGGTTACCCTTACCACCGAGCCTGCGAAGGAGTGGGTGGCCCGGATACCGCTGCCGAGGTTGTTATACATGTGTGTGTTCTTGACCGTCACCTGCTGGTTATTACCGGCCGACAGGGCCACTTCAATACCGTGGCCAGAGCCGCCGCGGAAGCCGAAGATCTGGCAATCCTCGACGTTCAGGGCCGCCCCGGATAGGAACCGAACGCCATTAAAACCGTTTCCGGCGCCATTTATCGAGAGGTTACGAAGTGTAACGACAATGGTGTTGGGGGAACCGGTGGCGACGTCGTTAATGATGACGCCGTTGACCAGGCTGGCGAGGATGGAGCCGAAGCCTCCGCCGTCCGAGCCTTCGATGGTGATGGACTTGGTGATCGTGACAGCGCCGAAGCCGCCCGGATCTAAAGCATCAATCTCGCCATTGGCGGCGGTTTTCGAAATGGCTCCCGCGAAAGTCTTGCAGGGGGCAGTGCGGCTGCAGGGATTGACGTCATCGCCTACGCCCGACACCCAGGTGCGCGTTGCCTGCGCCTGCGCCAGCGAGGTGAAAGCAAGAGCGAAACCGACCAACGCTAACGCTCGAATAGTGAAACTTACTTTGCTCATCTTTAGAATCTCCTTAGTCTGTTGGTTGTGGGTCAGCGGGACAAGAATACTGGGCTTCCGAGGTTAAGCTTCCGGCGCCTATCCCTATTATAAAGGCGGCACTTTCCTAACACGCGCGGCCTTGAAAGTCTATCTAATTTGTGACTTCCTGGCTGACTCTACGCGTTGGCCCGTCAGATGTCGTTAGAGCGTTCTGAGTTTTTCCTGAGATTACTCTGAAAGTGAAAAATAGCCCAAAATATAGGACAAAAAGCCCTGCGCGACTGGAGTCGCGCAGGGCTTCTAAAGTGCCGCGATCTTTTCTGGCGGGCGTTACTGGAATGCAGGAGGTGCGATGGGAGTCAACGCGCCGGTTACATCCGTCACGTTACCCTTTATCTTGTTGTTTCCGAAAGTCTGCACCTGACCCGCGGGTGAGTTGACGCCGCTACCCAGGTTCCCAATGATGTAACTGTCCGACAGGCGCACTACGCCGGCGGTCGCGTTGACGCCGTCTAACGTGTTCTGTGTGATCCGGCAGTTATCAATGTTGGCCGAAGCGACGGCATTAGTCACCGAGACGCCGTGGGAAACGTTGTAAGAGAAGCGGGAGTCAACCAGGATGCCGGCCGTGCCGGTCTGAAAGAGCGCACCATTGCCGTTTCGCTCCGAGCGGACGTTGTCGAGCGTGACCCTGACGACCGCGCCGGCGCCGCTGTGAGTGGCCCGGATGCCGCTGCCTAGATTGTTGAAGATTTGCGTGTCCTTGACCATCACTTGCTGGTTATTTCCCGCTGTCAGCGAGACGTCAATACCGTGACCGGTGCCGGCGCGGAAGCCGAAGATCTGGCAGTCTTCGACATTCAAGGACAAGCCGCTAAGAAACCGGATGCCGTTGGTGCCCGGCAGGGAAGTCGGGGCGCCGTTAATCGACAGGTTGCGCAGTGTGACGACGATGGTGTTCGGTAAACCACTTTGAGCGTCGTTGACGATGATGCCGTTGGTGTTGCTTGCGAGGATCGAGCCATAACCGGCGCCGTGGGTGCCGACGATGCTGATTGACTTCGTGATAGTTACCGAGCCGTAGCCGCCCGGATCGAGCGTACTGATTTCGCCGCCGGCCGCGGTCTTAATAAGTGCGCCTGAGTAGGTCTTGCAGGGCGCGGTGCGACTGCAGGGGTCGGCGTCATTTCCGACGCCTGAAACCCAGGTTCGCGATGCTTGAGCCTGGACGATGGATACACAGGCCAGGGTGAATGATAAGACGAGCAGTCCCTTGAAAACCGAGTAAAGTTTAGTCATTTTGGTCCTCCTTAGAAGTCAAGATTAACCAGAAAACCAAATTAGGCCGAGCGCTTGACAGGGAAAATGAATTCCAATCAAGCGCCCGACCTAACTCATTCTCAGCTCGGTGTCTTACTTCTTGTTAATTGGGGCCGGAATAGCGCCGCCGACCGCCTCGTTTGCGTTGCCGTCTAGTTTGTTGTCGCCGTAGGTGATAAGTGTGCCGCCGGCGAAGTTGATTCCGTTAGTGTTAGCCGTGATACGGCAGTTTGAGATGCGGCTGGTCCCAGCCACGAGAGCGAGTCCGTTCGTGCTGTTTGACATCAGAGTACCTTCCAACTCAACACCAAGCGAACCAGCCCCGGCGCCGATGGCCGTGGTGGTGTTGCCCGTGAAAGAGGAATTTTTCACGATAAACCTGCTGTTGGTCCCCGCGGTGATCCCGTTGTTGTTTTGAGACACGAGGGAATTTTCCACGTAAATCTGCACGCCGAGGGCATTGGAGTTACTCGCAAAAATGCCGTCGCCGGTGTTCTGCTTGATGATCGTGTCCCTAACCACGACTCTTTGGCCGCCGGTGATTCCTGCCGTCAGGGTGATATCAATTCCGCGGCCCGTGCCGGTGCCGAAATTGTTGATCTGACAGTCTTCGACATGCACCGCCTTGCCGGCAGTGAACCGCACACCGTTGGTACCCTTTGTGGATCCAGCGCCATTGATGGATAGATTGCGCAGGACAACGATGGCTGTGTTTGGAGTAGCGGACAGGCTGTCATTGACAACGACGCCGTTAGTCCCGCTGGCCAGAATGGATCCATATCCCTGACCCTTAGTTCCCTCAATCGTCATCGACTTCGTGATTGTCACGGCGCCGAAACCGCCCGGGTCAAGAGTGCTGATTTCTCCTCCGGCGGCAGTCTTTGAGATCGCGCCAGCGTAGGTTTTGCAGGGGGCGGTGCGGCTGCAAGGGTTAACATCGTCACCGACGCCCGAAACCCAGGTGCGTGTAGCTTGTGCCTGTGCTGCGGAAGATACGAACAGGGTGAAGGCCATAATTGCCAGGGCCGTCATTGTGAAACGAAACTTGTTCATTTGGAGTCTCCTTATTTTTGTTTAAGTTTGGGATGGCACCAGTAGAACTCGGATCCGTTCCGGCCACTGTTGCGCCGAGCTTCCCTATTGTTGCTAGAAAATATCTTTCATCAAACCTCTTGATGAGTGGTTGCCAAATTGATTGCGGATTTCAATTCCCGCAGTCGGCTGCCGTGCTACTAGTTATCGTCCAGGCGGCGTTGCTGCCGCAGTCGATGACTGTTGCCAGAAAACACCCGTCCTGATCCTCGGCAATCACTTTGATTTGTGACTGGTCGCAAGCGAAGTTGCTGAGAGTAACCGACTGCCCAGGTGCGACCGGAGTTTCACCTAGTTGGTCAGCCCCCCAGTTGTCAACGCTGACGTGAGACAAATACACGTGGCTAATCACACGGTTCGAATTGTTCACAATGTTGACGGAGGTTGCCGGCTGTGCCCTGGATCGAATGGGTTGAGCCGCCAGGGCGCATACTACGGTACATAGAATAACGGCGCCGATGATGTGACGCGTGATATGTAAGCTTCTCATTTTTACTCCTCTCGAAACCGTTGGCGAGGCGGGCGCGTCGGGCGCCCGCATTTCAAAAGCTCAAAGTCACGGACCCTATGGGCAATTGCCGGTGACGGTGTATTGGGGGCCGCTGTCCACTGGTGTCTGATTCGCGTTCTTAGGAACGAGAACCTTGGCCGTAGCGGTTGACGTGTTGCCAGCCCCGTCCTTGACGCTGAACAAGATTGTATAGACGCGACCGTTACCGCTGCCCTGACGCTCGGCTCGCAACTGTAGCGACTTGCAATTGGCGGCAATCACAATATCGTTGTTGGTATTACCGTCGCCGTTGCCGTTTTCGCTCTCGTCACTTGTGACTTGAGTGATAACTACATTGCCAACGCTGATCCCGCCACAGTTATCGGTCACACTGGACACAAAATCCGTCACCTGGAAGGTGTGGTAATTGTGATTCGGCGGCCACAGGATTGGCGTCTGCCCGTTCAGGACGATAGTTGGGTTCTGATTGTCGGTAACCGTTACCGTTTGAGTGCAGGACGAGCTATTACCAGAATCGTCCGTGGCGGTCCACGTTATGGTCGTTGTCCCTTGCGGATAGGGAGCATTTAGCGGTTGTCCGTCACTACGCGTACCAGTAATGGTTGGACTGCTGTCGCACGTGTCTGTGGCGGTGGCTGTTCCGGGATTGACGTTCGCCGAGCAGGTATTCGGATCTGTGTTCGTCGAGATGTTCGCCGGACAGCTAATCACAGGCGCGGTATTGTCAACGACCGTAAAGACTACCGTGTCGCTGCTCTGATTGCCTGCATCATCCGTAGCGGTCACTGTCACCGTGTGTGGGCCTACGCCGACCATGGTTCCAGCCGCTGGACTCTGCGTCACCGATACACTGCTATCGCAATTATCAGTGGCTGTTGAGCCAGCCGCGTAATCAGGCACAGGTGCCTGGCAGCTTGCATCTGCGACCGCACTACTATCGGCGGGCGCTGTGACGGAAGGTGCCGTGTTGTCGACCACCGTAACGTCCTGCGTGTCAGTTGCGGTATTGCCACTGGCGTCAGTTACGGTCCAGGTAATGGTAGTCGTGCCAACCGGGAAGGTGTTACCCGAAGGGCTGCGTGACACGGTCACTGTGCAATTATCGGCAGTTGCAGGGCTGCCAAGAGTGGCGTCGTCAATTTGAGCCTCGCAGGAACTGCTACCCGGTCCCGTGTTGACGCTCACATCGGAGGGAGCAGTAATCGTCGGTACCGTATCGTCGATGACGGTGACGTTTTGCAGGACTGTTGAAGTGTTGCCATTCGCATCTGTGGCCGTCCAGGTGATGACGGTAGTTCCAACCGGGAAAGTATTTCCCGCAGGATTGCGTGAGAGCGTGGCGCCGCTGCAGTTGTCCTTGACTTTGACGTTGCCGAGGTCAGCATTGCTGACCACCGCATCGCAAGATGTGCTGTTAGGTCCGGTGTTGACTGTAACGTCCTGAACCGGGACATCAATATCAGCTGGTGGCGGGTTGGGATTGGTCTCCGTGGCGGTAATCGTTGGCGGAGAGTCATCCGTTACGGTAACGGTCTGGGTGTCGGACGCGGTATTACCTGAGCCGTCTGTGGCCGTGTAAGTTACCGTGGTAGTCCCGACCGGGAAGAAGTTGCCGGGAGGTACACCTGATCGCGATACATTTACCGTCGAGCAGTTATCGCTTGCGGTCGCTGAACCTAGTTCGGTTTCACCGACAATCAAGCCGCACACCTCCGAATTAGATCCTGTGGTAAGCACGACGTCATCCGGCGCGGTGATGCTGGGTGGCGTGGTGTCCTCCACAGTCACGGTGATCAACTGTTCGCAGGTTGCCGTGCGATCCTGATCATCTGTTGCGGTCCAGACTATGCTCGTGGTACCGCCCGGATAAGGTGCATTTAGCGCCTGACCATCACTTCGTTCGCCAGTGACTACTACACCGTCCCCCGTGGTGGTTGGGGTTCCAGGATCGACTGTGGCATCGCAGGCACCGGACTCGGCAGTAACGTCCTTATCTGTTGGACAACTAATCGTCGGACCGCCCGCTGCCTGGGTAACGGTCACCGTGAAGCTACAGGAGTCTCCGGTTGCTGATGTGGCTGTAACTATCGTTGTGCCCAGCGGGAAGAAACAATCGTTGCAATGGTCGGCTGTAATCGCACCGCACTCCTCATTTCCGCTCGCGGGAGCGAAATGGACAATGGCTCCTGAATTACCTTCTTCGTCGGTAGTGGTAGCTGGGGCGACTACATTCTCAGGACAGGCTACTGAGCAGGTTTCGGTCCCGCCGCCACCAGTGGCTGAAATACTGATGCTGGAGGTCGAGCTGTTGTCTGAACCACGACTGTCAGTTGTTTGGCTCGAGACAGTGGCCGTATTTGTGATTAGGGTTCCGGCTGAAACTCCGCTATTCACCAGGTATCTGAATAGAAACTGAGCCTCAGCATCTGCTGGGAAACTAGCAATCGTGCAGGTTGTGGTACCCGTGCTTCCAGTAGTCGCGCACGTGAATTCTGGTCCGTCTGTTTGAACGGATGAATCGAAGGTGGTGCTTGCCGGCACTGCGTCTGTAATTGTTACATTTACTGCGGCATTCGGGCCCTTGTTTAAGAGTGAAATCGCGAATATGGCGTCGCCGCCCGAGCCAACCTGGTTTGTTAAGGCGAATTTTGAGATCGATAGGTCGGCAACTGGCTCCGTAGGGTCACTGACCAAGAAGGGGGCAACAATTCTGGTCGTCGCATCCGACGTCTCGATGCTGCTGGCGCGCCACTTTCCACGATTGTCGACGGTGACATTGCCAAACGTGGATGTCGGCGACGAGGGAAGTTGGTAAATGAGTGTTTGAGGATCGGTCGTGACGGTAACCTGGCTGACGTTGTAACCACCAGGGTTTACAATTGCGAGGTTCCGCCGAAAAGCTGGCCCCCCCGAGATTTTGGCGCAAATTGTTTCCCCCAACTCAAATGCTGTCTTGGGCGTGGTGCAGTCAGCCGCAAATGTTTCGACCGTCTCCGAAGGAGACTGCGGAGCCAGCCAATATAGGAGCGTTGACGAAGACCAACGCGAAGACCACGGCGCAATGATCGTGGAACTTGACGCAATACTTGAACTGGCAAGAGTTTTTTCGCCAGCAGCACCAACGCCCGAAAGGCGTGGCAGAGAGGCTGAAGCAACGCTAAAGACCGGGACTGTTACCACGGCAATAAGAGCAATCAGAGTAAGAATGCTAAGTAAGTTGCGCATAGACATGAACAAGTTTGTAGTTGGGATTCTTCTTGTTTTCATCGGGCGTTGCTCCTTCTAAATCTCGGCTACTGCTAAATGATCGGCTATTTGGTTGTTTTGGGTCACGATTGATCAGAACGTTACGCTGCGGAGGGCTCGCGCCAGTCTCCCATACATTTGAATCAACTTTTTGGAAGAGTCAAAAACCTTCCATGCGTTCGAGACTGGTTCACGGAGAAGGAAAGATGTCACTACGGTAGTCGCGGCCTGGTTTTAGACATCTTCTTGATATTCTCGGGAAAGAGCCCGGCTAATGAATATCGAACTCATAACCGGATGAAAAGCTCAATCCTCGAAGCTACTGACGAAGAAGTGCTCTTGGAAAGCGTTAAGGCCAATCTTGGAACGGTTCCTGCTGGATTATGGGCACCCGCCAAGGGGCTGGGACTCTCACGAAGGTCCAAGGGCGACCTAAAAGAAGAAATAACTGAAGGCCCTATTTGCCAAGAGTCGGGGTTTTTAAATCATTCCATGCAACAAGTCAAGCATTTTTTTGACAGGAGCTTCAGCAGTGTAAGAAATTGTCTATATTCGGCTGAATGTTGCAGTTGACAGGCGCGCTCGCAGCCATTACTTTGAGATCAAAATGAGGTAACCTTCTCCCACTTTTTCAAAGTCAACAGGCTATGGACCACTGACCGTCTTTCGGGCGATGATTCCACTCTTATGCGCAAACTATTCGTGACCGGCGGAGCCGGCTTTATCGGCTCGGCATTCATTCGATTGCTACTCGAAGAAGACCAGTCCACCGTTGTCACTAACTTTGACGCCCTAACCTACGCTGGAAATCCCGACAATCTTGAGGGCCTGGATTCAGCTCGTCACCGGTTCATACATGGCGACATAGCCGACCCTGATGCGGTGTTGGCGGCTCTGGAAGAGGATTCCGACGCCATAATAAACTTTGCTGCCGAATCGCACGTGGACCGTAGTATCTCCAGCGCCGCCGAGTTTCTCAGAACCAACATCATCGGCGCTCAGGTGCTGCTGGATGCCGCGCGTGCTCGCGGGGTGAAACGTTTCGTTCAAGTTTCAACGGACGAAGTAATGGGGAGTCTGCCCGAAAACGAAGACGCGTTCTTTACGGAGGACTCCCCTTTCGAGCCAAACAGCCCGTATGCGGCATCGAAAGCGGCAGCCGAACATCTGGTTCGCGCGGCGCGCCACACGTTTGGCCTCGACACGGTGGTCACCCGCTGCGGAAATAACTATGGACCTCGGCAATTTCCCGAGAAACTCCTGCCACTTCTGATATCCAATGCAGTGGCTGACCGGCCGATTCCGGTTTACGGAGACGGGCGCAACGTGCGTGACTGGATATATGTTGACGACCATTGCCGGGCAATCCTGTTGGCCCTGGAAAAGGGTAGGCCGGGCGCTGTGTACAACATCGGCGCGCGCAACGAAAGACAAAATCTTGAGGTAGTAAAATCAGTGCTGACAACACTGGGCAAGCCAGAATCCCTGATCACTTTCGTCAGCGATCGGTTGGGTCATGATCGACGGTATGCGATCAATCCTGCCTTGATTGAAGAGGAATTGGGCTGGAGGCCACGGGAGACCTGGGAGAGTGGTCTGGGGAAGACGATTGAGTGGTACCGGGGAAATCCTGAATGGATCGAACGCACCCGAAGCGGCGCTTATCAGGATTACTATCGCGCGCAATATGGGGCGGAGGTGGGCGCCGCTTGAAAGTCCTGCTAACAGGAGCGGCCGGAATGGTTGGGCGTGCGGTCCGCCAGCGTTGCGAATCCCTAGGCGATCTAGTGGCTGCTTTCGATCATCAGACCCTCGACATTAGTAACGCTGAAGTGGTTGCTCGCACGGTGAGCGAGGTCAATCCAGATGCGGTGATCAACTGCGCAGCGTGGACGGATGTCGACGGGTGTGAGTTGAATCGCGATCGGGCCTATGCGGCAAACAGCGCAGGTCCGGAGAATCTCGCCAGAGCTAGCGCAGCGGTTAACAGTGCCCTGGTGACGATATCTACAGACTACGTTTTCGACGGAACGAAGCAAGGATTTTATACGCAGGAAGATTTTCCAAGGCCTGAGAGCATTTATGGAGACTCAAAACTGGAGGGCGAGCGACTCGCCCGGTCAGCGCATCCGAGTGGCACAGTTGTCGTTCGCACCGGTTTTATTTTTGGCGCCGGCGGAACTAATTTCCTGAGCACTGTGGTGGAACGGGCGCGTCGCGGCGAACAACTGAAAGCCATCAGCGACAGCTTCGGGACGCCAACCTATGCCTGGGATCTGGCGTTGCGTCTGCGCGAGTTGGCGCTACTCAAGCATCCGGGCCTCTTCCACGTGGTCAATGCGGGCGAAGGAGCGAGCTATCAGGAATTTGCGCAGGCGGCACTGGAATCAGGCGGCATTGTCGATGCCCGCGTGGAAGGTGTCGAAACAGATTCTTTGGCGCGACCAGCAAAGCGTCCTAGAAATTCCCGTCTCAAATGCTTAGTATCGCCCGCGTTGGGCCTGGCCCCGCTTCCGTTTTGGAAGGATTCTTTGAAGGAGTTTGTTTCCATCGGAATGCCGTCAGCTGCCGCAACCGAGGTGGCCGCAAACGGTTAGTCCAGGTAGTGGGTCAGTTTGGAAATCGAAACAGTTTTCCTTTGCGAACTTTGCGTTTCAGCTTGGCGGTCTTTGCGGTTTCGTTTTGTACTAAAGCCTTACCGCAAAGGTCGCTAAGGCTTTCGCAAAGGACGCAAAGCAAACTGACCCACTACCTTAGTCCAGCTTCCATTGGCCTGACAGCAACACTCTGGTATCATTCCCCATCTTTTGCTCTGGAATTGAAGGTTAAGCAATGTCGCAAGAAAATCGCCTCCTACCCGTAACCGCGCTTGACCGCGGAATTGATCGCCCACTTTCCGACCTGGCCCAATCGAAGCCATACGGCGTTTCCAGTATTGAGCCCGCCGGTATCCGCGACTACTTTTTTGTAATCCTGAAAAGGAAATGGCTGATCCTCAGTCTGGTACTGGTAATCACGTCGCTGGCTACAATTCAATCGTTCCGCGCGCCGTCCATATATGAGGGAAAGACGACAATCCGCATCGAGCAGAAGCCCATGAGCGTGCTGCAAACGGAGAAAGTCGTCATAAATGCGCCAAGTGACCCGACCTTCTGGGGAACTCAACTCAAACTTCTCGAAAATCCGGCGCTCGCTCGCCAGGTCGTTTTGACGCTCGACCTTCAGAATAATCCCGCATTCTTTGGCGGACAACCGCAGGGTGGTGTATTTGCCTCGTTGCGTAGAGTGTTTTCCAAGCCGAAACGCGCTGCTGACTCGCCCGCGGTTTCTCCTGGTCTTACTGTGGTTGGAGAGAGTCAGGTCACCGGTGGCGCCCTGACCCCGGAAGAACTGACGAAGCTTGAGCCCTACGAAGATGCCATCATCGCTGGAGAAGTCATCGAGGCAGTGCCGACCACCAACCTCGTCGATATCAGGTTTATCCACTCCGATCCCGAGATTGCACAGAAGGTCGCGAATACGCTTGCCGAGGTCTTCGTTAACAACAATTTCGAGCGCTCCACGGTTGGTTCGACTAATGCCGAGGTAGTGCTCGCCAAGGAGATCGCGAGCCTTCAGACGAAGATCAAACACGATCAGGAAGTGCAGTTTAATTATGCCAAGGCGAAGGGCTTGCCGCTGGCGACTGCTGCCGCCGGGGACCTGGATGCGGTGCGCCTCGCCACGCTGAGCGGTCAACTGTTAGCCGCTGAGAATGAACGTAAGAATTTTCAGTCGCAGCTTGAATCCGCTCGTAACGAAAAGGACCGCTTTTCAATTCCTGATGTAAACACCTCGGCCCGCGTTGAAAAACTGAGAGATCGCATCTCGGCTCTCAAAGAGACTCGCGATGCCTTGCTGACCACCTACACGCCCGAGTGGCCGGCAGTCAAAAAGATCGACGCACAACTCCTGGGGTTGGAAGTCGAACTGGAAAAGGCCCCGACCGAAATCGTCACCTCGATACAAAGGCGTTATGAAGCCGCTTTGGCGCGCGAGAGATTGCTGAGGCAGTCGTATGAACAACAGAAGGGGACCACTACCCAAAAGACTCGCGACCAGATCGATCTGATGGCCCTCAGCCAGGAACTCGAATCGAACCGTCAGCGGCTAAATACCTTGCTGCAGCGCCACCGTGAGCTACAGGTAAGCAGTGCCAATCGCTCGAATGAAGTCAGCGTGGCCAACTTCAGCCGCTTGCCAAAAACTCCTATCGGCCCGCCGCGTTTCCGAAACATTTTTATCGCGTTTCTGCTTTCATTGGTGGCTGGAATTGGCCTGGCGTTTCTCCTTGATTTCCTCGATGACACTTTGAAGTCAGTGGAAGATGTAGACCGCTATCTGCATCTGCCGGCCCTGGCGATGATCCCGTCCAACCGCGATCGCGGCCGTTTGGTAGGCGTTGGCGGGGGCGGGCCACAACCGGCGTCGCCGTCTTCGGACACTACGGCCCTCGCTATGATCAGCGATGTGCGGTCGCCGATAGCCGAGTCGTACCGCCACTTGCGCACTTCGCTGCTGCTGTCGTCAGCCGGACAGCCGCCGAAAACTATCCTGGTAACGTCGAGCCAGCCATCAGAAGGCAAAACTACCACGGCCATCAATACAGCTTTCATGCTGGCCCAGACCGGGGCCGAAGTTTTGATTATCGACTGCGATCTGCGTCGGCCGCGGCTCCATGCTCACTTCAATGTGCCAAACACTAAGGGCCTGACCAACTGGCTTTCCGGTGAAACCGACATTGATAATCTGACGCAGGCTTATGAGACGCAACCTAATCTGAAGTTTTTGACTTCCGGTCCGGTGCCGCCAAATCCAGCGGAGCTGCTCGGCTCCGACGAGATGAGAAAACTTCTCAGCACTTTGAGCGAGCGTTTCACGCACATCGTGATCGATTCGCCACCCGCCATCTCTTTTACCGACGCCTCGATTCTTTCGACTATGGTCGATGGAGTGGTCCTGGTCGTCCACGGTGGCAAAACTTCGCGCGCAGTTGCGCGTCGGGCGAAACAGCAGTTGCTTGATGTAGGAGCGCACATTTTTGGCGTGGTTTTGAACAACGTGAAAGTTGAAAGCCAGGACTATTACTATTCTGGTTACTACTCCGGCTATTACGCCGAGGGTGATGAAAAATCAGATGGTGTGCCGGGCGAAACAGCTGAAACACGGTAACCATCGCAGAGTTCCGCCAGGGATAGGTTTTTGGTGCGCCGGCTGGTGCAGGCGTTCGAGCGTTGGGACATCCATTTGTCTACCCAGCCAGCTGTTGCAACAAAAACCTACTCAGCCTCTTTTCCTAATTCCAAACGAACACTAATCAGGTATGAAGGTCCCTCTATTAGATCTGCGAGGGCAGCACCAGACGCTGCGTTCAGAATTGCTGGCGGCAGTGGCCAGCGTGATCGACTCGCAGCAGTTCGTGCTTGGCTCTGAAGTGGCCGCGCTTGAACAGGAGATAGCTGAATACTCGCAGACCGGTTTCGCGATCGGTTGCGCTTCGGGATCGGACGCTCTGCTGCTGGCCCTAATGGCGCTCGACCTGCAGCCGGGCGACGAAGTGATTACCACTCCGTTTTCCTTTTTTGCCACCGGCAGCGCAATCACTCGTTTGGGCGCGGTCCCGCGTTTCGTAGACATCGATGCGCGCACCTACAACATTGATCCGTCACAGATTGATGCAGCAATAACTCCGCGTACGCGCGCGATCATGCCTGTTCATCTTTATGGCCAATGCGCCGATATGGACTCAATCCTATCGACCGCCGCTCGCCACGGACTTCCAGTTATTGAAGATGCAGCCCAGGCAATCGGCGCCGAAAATCGCGGCCGACGTGCGGGGTCAATGAGCCAGGTCGGATGTTTCAGTTTCTATCCGACTAAAAACCTCGGCGGCGCAGGCGACGGTGGCATGCTCATCACAAATGAGGAGTCGCTGGCGGAGCGCTTGCGACGTTTGCGCGTGCACGGCGGGGCCACTGAGTATCATCACGACGAAGTGGGCATCAACAGCCGGCTCGATGCAGTGCAGGCTGCTATTCTGCGCGTGAAGCTCAAGCGTCTGGACGAGTGGTCTGAAGCGAGGCGTCGAAAAGCACAGTCTTATTCAGAATTGCTGCGAGGGGCAGACTTGAGCGTTGAAGTGGTTGCTCCATTTGTTGGCGAAGAGGCGCGCCATATTTTTCATCAGTACGTGGTGCGCATTCCGCAGCATCGCGATGCAATGATTAAACATCTGGCTGATCACGGCGTGGGCTCCAAAGTTTATTATCCAGTGCCACTGCACCTGCAAAATTGTTTCGCCTTTCTTGGTTATAACGCCGGTGCGTTTCCCAAAACGGAAGCCGCCGCGCTTGAGACGCTGGCGCTGCCGTGTTTTCCTGAATTGACTGAGGAGCAGCAACGCTACGTGGTGGAAGTACTGACGAAGTTTCGGCCGGCCGGGAGAAACAATTGAAGCGTCGCTTTCGTGCTGAGAGAGAATTTGGACTAATCGTCGGCAGCATTCTCGTATTGCTCGGCAGTTGGTGGGTTTATCGGGGCAAATTTTTCGAAGTCGCGTGGTTTGCGCTGGTGACAGGCGCTTTGTTAATCCTGTTGGGGTTGTTGTTTCCGCGAGCTTTGGTCTATCCAAACAAAGCGTGGATGATGCTTGCCGAAGCGTTATCGTATATAACCACCCGGATCATTCTGGGAATAGTTTTCTTTTTGATTATTACTCCGATAGGTGTAACCAAGAGATTGATGGGCTGGGATCCTCTGAGCCGGCGGGCCGCGCGCGGCAATTCTTATTGGCGAGAGTATCCCCAGCGCCAACACGATACGCGCCATTACGAAAAGATGTATTGAGGAGTTTTCGGATGTCCAAGGCACAAGTCGTAAGTGAACTCTGGGAGTTCATGCGCCACAACAAGAAATACTGGCTGGCGCCGATCGTCATCACCCTGGTGCTGGTCGGAGCCTTGCTTGCCTTTGCCAAGGGGTCTGCTATTGCGCCGTTCATCTATACATTGTTCTAGGTTGGAGGGCGCTTAGATTGGTAGCTGTACTTGGCATCTCGGCGTTTTACCACGACTCCGCGGCTTGCCTGGTTGTCGATGGCGAGATCATCGCCGCCGCCCAGGAAGAACGATTCACGCGCATCAAGCACGACTATAACTTTCCTCTCCAAGCAGTTCGCTACTGCCTGGACGAAGCCAACCTCTCGCCTGCTGAGATTGACTACGTTGGTTTCTATGATAAACCGCTGCTGAAATTCGATCGGCTGCTTGAAACCTATCTCGACTACGCACCTTCCGGATTTAGTTCATTCCTAAAAGCGCTTCCACTCTGGATGGGAGAGAAGCTATGGATGCCTGACTTGATCCGAACTGAAATGGGAAAGGCTACCGGCGAAGATGACGAACGAGCGGCGAAAAAACTGGGAAAGAAGTTTGAGTGGAAGCTGCTTTTTGGTGATCACCATGAAAGCCACGCAGCCAGCGCTTTTTACCCGTCGCCGTTTGAAGAAGCCGCCATCCTGACAATCGATGGCGTTGGCGAGTGGGCCACCAGCTCTATCGGTGCCGGCAAGTCAAACGAAATCACTCTGCTGAAGCAACTGCGCTTTCCCGACAGTCTCGGATTGCTTTACAGCGCCTTCACTTATTACACCGGCTTCAAAGTAAACAGCGGCGAATACAAAGTCATGGGACTGGCGCCGTACGGCGAACCGAAATACGTTGACCTCATTAAGGATAAACTTCTCGAGATTCGCGAAGACGGCAGCCTGAAAATGAATCACGAGTTTTTTAGTTATTCGCAGGGTTTGCGAATGACTAACCACGCATTTGATAAGCTCTTCGGTTCTCCACCCAGAAGGCCTGAGTCGCCCATAACTCAGAAGGAGATGGATCTCGCCCGCAGTATCCAGGTCATCACTGAAGAAGTGATGCTGAAGATGACGAGGTTCGCCCAACAGGAGACCGGGCTGAAGAAGTTGTGTCTCGCCGGCGGCGTCGCTTTGAATTGTGTGGCAAACGGGCGAGTGTTAAGGGAAGTGCCTTTCGATGATATCTGGATTCAGCCGGCTGCGGGCGACGCGGGTGGAGCGTTGGGAATTGCCCTCGCGATCTGGCATCGCTACCTCGGGAAGCCGCGCGAGAGTGCCGAGAGAACGGGGAAGTGGCAAAGCGGTAAGAATCTCCGGCCCATACCTGGACAGAGCGTTAAGGCGACGACTGTCTATGCGGACGGAATGAACGGATCTTACCTTGGACCAAAACACACCGAAGCAGAGATCGAAACTTTCCTAAAGTCGCAACAAGCGCCATATACGAAATACACTCGAGCGGAACTGCCGCATCGAGTTGCCGAACTCCTGGCGGCGGGAAAGATTATTGGACTTCATCAGGGGCGGATGGAGTTTGGACCGCGCGCCCTCGGGGCACGAAGTATCATTGGCGATCCGCGTTCGACGGAAATGCAGTCGGCCATGAACTTGAAAATCAAATATCGCGAAAGCTTCCGGCCCTTCGCTCCCAGCATTCTGCGTGAACGTGTGTCCGAGTGGTTTGAGCTGGACGCGGATAGTCCTTATATGTTGCTGGTCGCGAATGTAAACGAACAGCGACGGAGCAAGCTGACTGCAGCGGAGGAATTGCTTTGGGGAATCGACAAACTCAAAGTTAAGCGCTCGCAAGTTCCGGCAGTTACGCACGTTGACTACTCGGCGCGAATTCAAACCGTCCGTCGCGAGACAAATCTACTCTATTGGGACATCATTGACGCGTTTGAAAAGCAGACTGGATGTCCCATCATCGTTAATACCAGCTTTAACGTGCGCGGCGAACCGATCGTCTGCACGCCGCCAGACAGTTATCGATGCTTCATGAGGACCGAGATGGATTTTCTCGTGCTGGAGACCTGTGTGCTTGATAAAAAGGACCAGCCTGCCATCGCTAAAAACGAAGACTGGAAAACCCAATTCAAGCTGGATTGAAAACTAATAGTCGCCCGGCGGTAGTTACGCGCGTCGCTAGCCCATGAAGATCAGCGTCATCATTCCTGTTCGCAATGAAGCGTCGTCGATCGGCGAACTCCTCAAGAGCCTGAAAAACCAAACTCGACTGCCGGCGGAGATTGTAATAACGGACACCGGATCAACTGATGAGACGGTTAAGATCGTGGAAGGCTTTGATGCCGGCGAGTTTCCGATTCACTTGATTCGCACCGCCCACGGTATGCCCGGACGCGGACGAAATTTGGGGGCGGCGCGGGCCGAGAATGAGTGGTTGGCTTTTATTGACGCGGGAGTTTTGCCGAGTGAGCGGTGGCTGGAGACACTGGCCCGGCCAGTGAAGGATTCGGGCACGGTAGACATCGTATACGGATCGTTTGAACCGATTACCGATACCTTGTTCGAGGAGTGTGCGGCGATCGCCTTCGTCCCGCCCCCGGAAAACGTCGACGGAAATAAAATGCGGACGCGCTCCATCGCTTCGGCATTGATGCGCAAGAGCGTTTGGCACGACGTGGGTGGCTTCCCTGAAGATTTGCGTTCAGCTGAAGATTTGCTGTTCATGGACAAGATCGAGGCAGCGGGTTTCAAGGTAGCGCATGCGCCGGAAGCAAAAGTGCGCTGGAGTATTCAGCCTACGCTCTGGAAGACTTTTAGCCGTTTCGTCAGCTATTCGCGAAGTAACATTCGGGCGGGTCTATGGGCGCAATGGCAGGGCCCCATCTTCCGGCGTTACGGCATGTTGCTATTGCTCGCGGTGGTAGCGCTTTTTCTGGGTCGGGACTGGCTGCCTATTGAATGGTTGTTTGTTGTCCTGCTGTGGTTAGTCATGATGCTCGCCAGATCAGTTGTTGCCATCCGCAGAAATAGTGAATGTTATCCGGCTGGGTTGGGTCGAAATTTCGCGCGTCTCGCCTGGCTTGTGGCCATCCTGGTGGTGATCGACATGGCCGCGATAGTTGGCACTCTTCAGTGGGTGTTTTCAGATCGTTCATATTCGACTGCGGCGCGGAGCGGCACATGACGTCAAAGCCCTCAGCGCTCGAAGGCCGGCGCGTCTTATATATTTCCTATAACGGAATGCTCGACCCGCTCGGCCAAAGCCAGGTGCTTCCTTACTTGCGTGAACTGGCGTCGCAAGGCGTTCGGTTTACCCTGCTGAGCTTTGAGCGCCCGAACGCATTCGAAGCAGACGGCGCTGTCAGATGCCGGGAACTCCGTGCTTCCCTCGCGACTGAGAATATCGAGTGGCACTGGCTGCGTTATCATCAACGTCCTTCGCTTCCGGCAACCGTTTTCGATGTCATTGCCGGAACTCGCTACGCGGCCAGACTGGTTAAGCGCAACCGGATTGAGCTGGTTCACGCGCGCGCGCAGATAGCTGCCACTATTGCCCTCAGACTCAAACAACGTTTCGGTATCAAGTTCATTTTTGATGTTCGAGGCTTGATGGCTGAAGAATATGTTGACGCCGGACATTGGCGCAAAAACAGCGTTCCTTATCGCCTGACCAAGACTATGGAAAGCCGCGCACTTGAGGCTGCCGACGGAGTAGTCACGCTGACGGAAAGGATCTGGCCGGTGATAAGAGAATGGAAAGGCATTCGTGGACGGCCGGTGGTCCACGAGGTCATTCCCTGCTGCACTAATTTGGAATTGTTCAAGTTTAGCCCGGAAGACCGCGCGCGGCGGAGGGAAGAATTAAATGTGAGCGATCGTTTCGTTGTAGTCTACAGCGGCTCGATTGACGGGTGGTACCTCACGGAACAAATGGTCGACTTTTTCGTTAGTCTGGCGCGCACCCGCCCCGAAGCCTACCTCCTCTGGTTAACGCCGAGCAGGCACGAACGCATCCGGGAGCTAATGCGTTCGAAGGGAGTCTCGGAGCGCGACTACGCTGTAATCGCAGCGTCAACCCAGAATGTGCCTTCGTATTTATCTGCCGCCGACGCGGGATTGGCGTTTATCAAGCCTTGTTTTTCTAAGCTGGCGTCGTCTCCTACCAAGTATGCTGAGTACCTCGCTTGCGGACTTCCCTTGATCATAAATGCCGGAATTGGTGACTCAGATTTTTTGGTAACCATCGAAAATGCCGGCGTTCTTGTAACTGACTTTACTGACGAGGAGTTTGCGAGAGCGGCGGAGATCGTCGACTCGCTTCACGGCGAGTTGGGCGAGACACGGGAACGCGCACGGCAGATTGCGGAAAGGTATTTCGACGTGCGCCAAACGGGGGCGGAACGTTATACTCGACTTTACGAGAGAGTTTTCAGCAGTTAGCGTCTCGGTTGGACGAGCTAGCACACCTTTCATATACTTAATAGCTTAGTTCAAAATTTTCATTAGCATCACAACCTTTCAGCGATCCATGCACCTTCTTGCGATAGTACCGAGTGTTTACGACACCTCTCCTGGCCAGCGCTATCGCATCGAGCAATGGGAACCAATCCTCCGGAAAAGCGGGGTGCAGATTACCTATGAGCCCTTCGAATCTGACGAGCTGCACGCCCTGCTGTACAAGCCGGGCAATCTGGCACGGAAATTAAGTCTTGTGGCCAGGCAGATTTCGCGCCGGTTTAGGTTGATGAGATCGCTCAAGTCTTACGACGTCGTTTACGTTTTTCGCGAGGCAGCATTGCTTGGCCCACCGCTTTTTGAGCGCCTGATCCATCGTTCAGGGGTACCCATGGTTTTTGATTTCGACGACGCAGTCTTTGTCTCTTACCGAAGCCCAACAAACGGCTATTTGAGTTATCTGAAGATGGCTTCAAAAACAAAATCGATCTGCCGGATGTCTTCCCACGTAATGGCCGGCAATCCTTATCTGGCGGAATATGCGGGGCGAGTGAATGAGAGCGTCACGATTGTCCCCACGACGATTGACACTGAGAAATACCTGGTTACTGACCGTTCAGAATCCGCAGTTCCAACCATTGGTTGGACTGGAAGCTTCAGCACGGTGCAGCACCTGGACACTGTTCGCGCTGCGCTTGAAAAGCTGGCCCGGAAAATTCCGTTTCGCCTGCGGGTAATCGGCACGCCCAACTATCAACTGGATGGTGTGGAAGTTGAAGCGATGCCGTGGCGATCAGATTCGGAGCTGGAAGACCTAAGTAAGATTGACATTGGAATCATGCCGCTGCCGGATGACGCATGGAGCAAGGGCAAGTGTGGTTTGAAGGCATTGCAGTTCATGGCGTTGGGGATCCCAACCGTTTGTTCGCCCGTGGGAGTTAACACCGAAATCATTCAGGACGGTCAGAACGGCTTCATCGCAGATTCGGAAGATGACTGGGTTGAGAAACTGAGCCTTTTGCTCGGTTCCCCGGAGCTTCGCCATCGCCTTGGCATGGCGGGGCGCGCTACGGTTGAATCGAAATACTCAGCTAAGGTGCAGGCGCCTCGCGTCCATGAGTTGTTGGCGTCGGTCGTGCGTCTGGCGAACCGCGCGCCAGAGTCTGATCGTGAGTCGAAGGAAAGTCGTTCAAGCAGGTTTGCAGAGGCAGTATCGGAAGAGAAGGGCGGGTAATAATTGGAAAAGGCTAACGTATTGGTTACGGGCGGGGCGGGTTTTATCGGATCTCACCTGGTTGACGCACTTGTTGAACGAGGACACCGAGTAAGAATTCTCGATTCGCTGGTGTCTCAGGTTCACGAACATGGAAAACCTGAACACTTAAACCCCAAAGCAGAATTCATTCAGGGAGACGTTTGTGACGCAGCAGCTGTTGAACGCGCTCTCGACGGCGTGCAGGCGGTGTTTCATGAAGCTGCCGAGGTTGGGGTTGGACAGTCTATGTATGAGGTCGATCGTTATGTTCGCGCTAACGACCTCGGAACCGCGGTGCTGTTGGAAAGCGTCATCAAACGCAGCGCCCAAATAAAGAAACTGGTTGTCGCTTCCTCGATGTCGATTTATGGAGAGGGCGCCTACCGCTGCCCAAATTGTGGCACGGTAAACCCACAATTGCGCGGTGAGTCACAGTTGCGGGCGCACCACTGGGAACTCGAGTGTCCCAAATGCGCGGCTCCACTTTTACCCTCCGGTACCACGGAAGACAAACCACTTTTCCCGACCTCCGTCTATGCGATTACAAAACAGGATCAAGAGCAGTTTTGTCTGGTTCTGGGCCGCGCTTACGGGATCCCCACGGTGGCCCTGCGCTATTTCAACGTTTATGGACCAAGGCAAGCGCTGTCGAACCCGTATACTGGCGTCTGCGCAATTTTTTCTTCACGGCTGCTTAACGATCAACCTCCGTTGATTTTTGAGGACGGAGAACAAACGCGAGATTTTGTCCACGTCAGCGATATTGTCCAGGCGAATCTCCTGGCTCTTGAGACAGACACAGCCGCCTATGTGCCCATCAACATTGGCACCGGGGAGGCGACTTCAATTCGCCAGGTAACGGACCTTTTATCGGAAGGACTGGGCAAGAGAATTCAGCCTGAGATCGTAGGAAAGTACCGCGAAGGAGATATCCGGCACTGCGTCGCGGATATCACACGAGCGCGGAATCTGCTCGGTTATGAGCCGCGGGTAAAGCTCCAGCAGGGAATTCCTGAACTGCTGACGTGGGTTCGGGAGCAGTCGCCAAAGGATGATGTTGTCAAGGCCACGGCCGAATTGGAAACGCGCCAGCTGGTGCGCTAAATATCCCGACTTCATCAGTGAAGCAAAAGTTGCCCGCACTCGGCACACATGCATCAAGTTAGCAAATCGAGGTTTTTCGCGCTGGCAATTGCTGCCCTCTTCCCCTCTTTTTTAAAGCGTTCAATCTATCGGTTTTTCTTCGGCTACCGCATTGGCAAGCGCGTTCGCATCGGGTTTAGCATCATCGATGCAAAAGAGTGTGCCATTGACGACGATGTGCAGATAGGCCATCTCAACCTGGTAATTGGCGTGAAGAAGTTGGTAGTTGGTGACCACGTCAGGATTGGACACTTGAATATCATTCGCGGCGGGGATGAAGTGAGCCTCGAACGCTATTCAGAGATCATGCGTTTGAATGAGATCAATTCGATTCCGGATCCACTCGTTGTTAACCCCATCGATCCCCGCTTCCAGCTCGGCGCCGGCAGCATCGTTACCGCAGGTCACAAAATCGACTTTACGGATCGCGTTTCGATAGGCCGTCGATCCATTCTGGGTGGCCGAAACTCTTCGCTCTGGACACACAACCGCCAGCGAACTCGGCCGATCGCTATCGGCTCCTGCACCTACATCGGATCAGAAATTCGGATTGCCCCCGGCGGAACTGTGCCTTCGCGATGTATCGTAGGGATCGGCTCCGTGATTACCAGCGAATTGACTGTGGAAGGTCAGCTTATTGCGGGCATACCGGCGAAGCCGGTCAAGGACCTCGGTGAAGAAGATCAATTTTTGATCGAACAAAAGACGCGGCCAGATCTCCCCGATAACGTCTAGCGGATTGTAAAGACATGAGTGCGCTGCTGACATTGCTGTACATGATTGTTTGTGGGGTGATCATCATCTTTCTGCCGTCGCTGGCTGCTCCGTCTTCGGCAATTTACGGAGCTTTTGACTCCTCTGATGCGGCGCGCGCAGTCGTTTTGTGTACCGCACTGGCGCTGCCTGCCGGTCTTTACGCGTACAAACAGGGTGCTGACGGGACGTTTCTTCTAAAGCTGTTCATCGCCGCACTGTTGATGAGGATGATCCTGGGCTCGGCAATTTTCATGTTCAACGGGCAGGATTTTTTCGGCGGAGATGCGTTGACCTACGACTCCTGGGGTGATGCTCAAGCCCTCGGTTGGGCTGGGGACAAATATTCGGCGGCCTTCGCCCGCCGGTTTATTAACGCCCCCGGGTCGGCCTGGGGGATGATTTATATGGTCGGCGCGATCTATGGAATTCTAGGCCGCAATTTGTTGGCGGTCCAACTGGTAAATTCGGTTTTGGGGGCGGCCACTGCAGTAATCATTTTTCTTTGCGCGCATCTGGTATTCGAGAATGTCCGGGTGGCGAAAGTTGCAGGCATAGCAGTGGCGTTTTATCCGTCGCTGGCGCTCTGGTCTTCGCAGGGACTTAAGGACGGCCCGATAGTCTTCTGTTTGTCGCTCGCAATCCTGGCCACGTTGAAGCTGGGGCAGAAACTGAGCGTTCGTTATGTCGTGGCGTTGGTGGTTGCTTTATTCGCGTTGCTGAGTTTGAGGTTTTACGTTTTCTATATGATCTGCGCGGCCATCGCCGGGGCATTCGTCATCGGAATGCAAACCCTCACGGCCACCAGTTTCGCGCGACAACTTGCTGCGGTGCTCTTAGTGGGATTAGCACTTACTTACTTTGGGGTGACGCGCTCGGCCAGCGTTCAACTAGAGCGATATGGGTCGCTCGAAAGACTCCAGCGCAGCCGGTTGGATATGGCAAAACGTGCCGATTCAGGATTCGGCCGCGACGTGGATGTTTCCACCACGTCAGGAGCACTGTCGACGATTCCGATGGGGATGATCTATCTGCTTTTTGCGCCTTTCCCCTGGCAGGTAGGTTCGTTGCGCCAAAGCATAACCTTGCCGGAGATGATTATCTGGTGGGCGTCGTTTCCCCTGCTCATCCTCGGACTGTGGTATGCAATTAAGTATCGTTTACGCATGATTTCGCCTGTATTGATTTTTACTCTAATGCTCACCCTTTCCTACTCGGTTTTCCAGGGCAACGTGGGCACAGCTTATCGGCAGCGGGCACAGTTGCTGGTGTTCTATTTCATCTTCGTGGCGGTGGGTTTCGTGTTGCTCAAAGAGAGGCGAGAAGAGCGGAAGCGACTTGAGTTGATTGAGCGACAGGCGCTTGCGGCACAAAGCGTTGCGTTAAGGAAGGTCAAGAGTTAGGCGATAAAAGTGAACGGATAGGGGTTACCCGACGAATTTTTTATGAGTTCTCTACTTGCTTTGTTATACGTGATTTTGTGCTGCCTGATAATCATCTTCGTGCCTGTTTTGGCTGCGCCGCACGTTGCTCAATATGGGGCAATTTCAGTTTTCGACACTTCGCGAGCAGTGCTACTGGCTACGGCACTGGCGAGCGTGGCCGGATACTTTTCGCACAAGCAGGGCACCGAGGGGACTTTCCTGTTGAGACTTTTCATCGCCGCGCTGATGGTAAGGATGATCGTGGGCACGGCGATTTTCGTGTTTAGGGGCCAGGATTTTTTTGGCGGAGATGCGCTGACTTACGACTTCGTAGGCTTCGCTCAAGTTCAGGGTTGGGCCGGCGATAAATATTTGGGCGCTGCTGCAGACCAGTTCATCAAGGCCGCGGGATCCGGCTGGGGAATGGTCTACCTGGTGGCGGGGATTTATAAACTCGTGGGCCGCAACATGCTGGCGGTGCAACTGGTGAACTCGGTCGTGGGCGCGGTCACTGCGGTACTCATTTTCCTCTGTGCACACCAGGTCTTCAAGAACGTAAGAGTTGCGAAAGTGGCAGGCATAGCGGTGGCGTTCTACCCGTCACTGGTGCTCTGGTCTTCGCAGGGACTTAAGGACGGCCCGATCGTTTTCTGTTTGGCTCTCGCAATTCTGGCCACGTTGAAGCTGGGGCAGAAATTGAGCGTTCGTTATGTCGTGGCGCTGGTGTTTGCTTTACTGACGCTGTTGAGCTTGAGGTTTTACGTTTTCTATATGATCTGCGCGGCCATCGCCGGGGCATTCGTCATCGGAATGCAAACCATCACGGCCACCAGTTTTGCGCGACAACTTGCTGCGGTGCTCCTGGTGGGATTAGCGCTTACTTACTTTGGGGTGACGCGCTCGGCGAATCTTCAATTTCAGGAATATGGAAACCTGGAGCGGGTGCAGCGCAGTCGTTTGGATCTTGCCCGATCAGCTGACTCAGGATTCGGCCGCGACGTGGACGTTTCCACCACCTCGGGAGCGCTGTCGACGATTCCGATGGGGATGATCTATCTGCTTTTTGCGCCTTTCCCCTGGCAAGTAGGTTCGCTGCGCCAAAGCATAACCTTGCCGGAGATGATTATTTGGTGGGCGTCGTTTCCCTTGCTCATTCTGGGGCTCTGGTACGCAATCAAGTACAGACTCCGCATGATCGCTCCAATTCTGGTCTTCACTTTCATGCTCACCCTTTCCTACTCGGTTTTCCAGGGCAACGTGGGCACAGCTTATCGGCAGCGGGCACAGTTGCTGGTGTTTTATTTCATCTTCGTGGCCGTGGGTTTCGTGCTGGTTCAGGAGAAGCGTGAGGAACGAAAGCGCCGCCGTCTGGAGGCGCTGGTGGCTCAACGAGCTGCGGCCACCGTAGTTCGCACGGCGGCGAGGTCACACTAAGACACCCCTGGCCGGCGCGAGGCCACAATTTCTGCATCGGCGCTTTTCGTTTTCTTCCTCTTTGGACAGCCTTTTGAAGCTCCGTTAAGATAACGTTTTCCCAAACTGCCTGCGACGTTTCGTCGAGATTGGTTTAATTCACGTGTGCGGAATTGTCGGCATAGTTAATAGCGATCGGACGGATGTGGACCAGACGGTGCTCGTCCGCATGTGCGACGCCATAAGTCATCGCGGCCCGGACGACGACGGCTTTTATTTTCATGGTCCAGCCGGCCTGGGAATGCGCCGCTTGTCGATCATTGATGTTAAGGGCGGACATCAGCCGATTCACAATCAGGATCGCAGCGCCTGGATCGTGTTCAACGGCGAGATCTATAACTATCGAGAGCTTCGCGCCAAGCTCGAGAAACTCGGCCACTCCTTTTATACCAACAGCGATACCGAAGCGATTGTTCACGCCTACGATCAGTACGGAACCGACTGCCCAAAGCATCTGCGAGGAATGTTTGCATTCGCGATTTGGGACGAGCGCACTGAAGAGCTCTTCATCGCCCGCGATCGAGTGGGCAAGAAGCCGCTCCTTTATGCTCAGGTAAACGGTCAGTTCATTTTCGGTTCAGAATTTAGCGCGTTGCTACAGCATCCGGGACTCAGCAAAGATGTCGATCCAGAGGCGCTGCATCACTACCTTTCGTTCATGTGCGTTCCCGCGCCTTTGACCGCCTACCGCGCAATCAGGAAATTGGAACCGGCCCATTCGTTACGTTTACGAAAAGGCGAGATCAGGATCGAACGCTACTGGCAACCCGACTTCAGCAGGAAATTGAAAATCGACGAGCAGGAAGCCGGCGAGCGGGCCATCGATATACTTCGCGAAGCAGTGCAGGTGCGTCTGATGTCGGAGGTTCCGCTGGGAGCTTTTCTTTCAGGGGGGATTGACTCCAGCGCCGTCGTGGCCCTGATGAGCGAAGTTTCCCCTGATCCGGTCAAGACATTTTCAATAGGTTTTGAAGAACAGGATTTTAGTGAACTGCATCACGCGCGGCGAGTGGCGGAACACGTTGGCGCAGACCATCACGAGTTCATCGTGCGTCCCGACGCCATGGAGGTTTTGCCTACGCTGGTGGAGCATTACGGAGAACCCTACGCGGACTCCTCCGCGATTCCCACTTTTTACGTCGCGCGCGAGACTCGTAAGCACGTCACCGTCGCGCTCAATGGCGATGGCGGCGATGAGTCGTTTGCCGGTTACGAGCGTTACGCTGCGATGCGTTTGGCTGAAAGATATCATCGCATCCCGGCGGTCTTGCGCGAGTCGGTCGTGAGACAGGCGATCGGACTGATACCTTCCTCGGCGACATCGCGGAGTCGGGTCAGGGATTTGCAGCGTTTTCTGGGAGCGGCATCCTTACCCAAGGTTGAACGTTACCTGCGCTGGGTTAGCGTCTTCGACACGGGCGCGAAGCGAGATCTTTACTCTACAAATTTCTGGCAGGAAACTGAGAATCTGCATGCGGCCGACATGCTTGGGCCATGGTTCGCCCACGCCAACGGCGCTGGAATTGTCGACGCCGCGCTGTTAACCGACATCATGACTTATCTGCCAAATGATCTGTTGGTCAAAGTGGATATCGCCACCATGGCGGTTTCGCTCGAAGCGCGCTCGCCGTTTCTGGACCACAAAGTGATTGAGTTTGCCGCGAGCTTGCCCGAGAAATACAAATTGCGCGGTCTCACAACGAAGTACTTGTTAAAGAAAGTGCTTAAAAAACTGCTGCCGCAGGAGAACCTCGATCGCCGCAAGATGGGTTTTGGCGTTCCTATTGGCCACTGGTTTCGCGGTCAGCTCCAACCCTTCCTGCGCGAGACCATACTTTCAGAGAAAGCCTTGAAGCGTGGACTATTCAAACCGGAAGCTGTGAAGCAGCTGGTAGAACTCCATACGCGTTCCGAACGCGACCATTCGCACCAGCTCTGGACTCTGTTGATGCTGGAATTGTGGTTTCAAAGATTTATTGATTGAGTCCAGAGTGCTTTTCATTTCTCATGAATAAAACAGAGATGACTGGTCTTGATCGTGGCTGTCCGGCGTGCCGATCGAGGAATTCACTGCCTGGGGGACAAAAGGCTGAGTTTGACATATTAAACTGTCGGGATTGCGGCAGCATTTTCACGTCGAGTATTCCCACTCTGGCCCACGCCCAGGACTACGATGATTATTATTCCGCGGCTAACCTTACCGTCCCTGAGTTTACTCACAAGAGACTCGACGAGATTGTTGCCGGCTTTGAGAAATATCGCGGTGCGAACCGGCTGTTGGAAGTAGGATTTGGCGCGGGCAGTTTTCTTCAGGCCGCGGCGCGCGGCGGCTGGAACGTGGAAGGTGTGGAGATTTCAAAGACTGCGTGCGACCATAGTAGCGCCGCTGGTTTTAAGACCTTCTGCGGTGAGCTCTCTGAGGCTCATTACCCCGACGCGGACTTTGACGTGGTGATTGCCAGTGAGTTACTGGAGCATGTTCCGGAACCCTCATCGATAATTCGGGAGGTTGCGCGAATCGTGCGACCCGGTGGACTCTTCTGGGCCACTACTCCAAATGCCAAAGGTTTGTCCTCGCGTCTATTAGGATTGGAGTGGTCAGTGCTGAGTCCGCCTGAACACTTGCATCTTTTTTCCGCGTCGGGATTGAAAGGCTTACTCCTGGAATGCGGATTCCGACGAGTGGAGATAAATACCGAAGGGGTGAACCCCTTTGAACTTATGAAGAAATTGCGTCGGCCAGAACCCATCGACCAGGCTGTTTCAACTAACGGAAATGATCGAGTAAGTTCCGGTTATAGGTTGAACGAAGCGATGGCCACGAGCGGCACACGAAAGACGATCAAGAATTCCATTAATAGCTTGCTCAGAGTGAGTCGACTGGGAGATTCATTGAAGATATGGGCGGAACGATAGTGATTTCAGGGAGGTCAGACAATTGAAGGGTGTTGTATTAGCTGGTGGACTAGGCTCGCGTTTGCGGCCTTTAACCTCGGTAACAAACAAGCATTTATTGCCGGTATACGATCGGCCGATGATTTACTATCCGATCCAGACGCTGGTGAATGCCGGGATTACTGACATCATGATCGTTACCGGAGGGAATTCAGCCGGCGACTTTCTCAAGCTCCTGGGAAATGGAAAAGCATTTGGCCTCAAACATCTGAACTACACTTACCAGGAAGGCGAAGGCGGAATCGCGGAAGCGCTTTCTCTGGTTGAGCATTTCACGGCGGGTGAGGCGGTTTGCGTGGTGCTCGGAGATAACATCATTGAAGGCAACATCTCAGGAGCAGTTCACACTTACAATCAGCGGGGTGGGGGCGCCAAGATCATTCTCAAGAAGGTTCCGGATCCGCATCGTTTCGGGGTCCCCGAGCTTGATGGCCCGCGCGTCGTCCGGATTGAGGAAAAGCCCGGTTCGCCGAAGTCGGAATTTGCGGTGATCGGGATCTATATGTACGACAAACACGTCTATGACATCATTCGCACGCTGAAGCCGTCGGGCCGCGGCGAGCTTGAGATCACAGACGTAAACAACGCGTACATTGAGCGCGACGAAATGACGTGGGAGGAGCTCAATGGCTGGTGGACCGACGCCGGAACGTTTGAAAGTCTGCTTCATGCCTCGAACTTAGTCGCCCAAACCGGCGCCAATAAAATGGAGTTAGGTCTCGCCGCTGAGGTGAGTGGAAGTTCCTAGTTGAAAAAGGCCACGAAGATCGTCCGCATAATTGCCCGGCTCAACGTCGGTGGTCCGGCGAGGCACGTGGTTTGGCTTAGCCAGGGACTGCAGCCGCCCGAGTATCACTCGATCCTCGTCGCCGGTACCGTGCCTCCGGAAGAGGACGACATGGGCTACTTCGCCACCGAGATGGGTGTGAAACCCATCATTCTGCCGGAGATGAGCCGTGCAATCTCTCCGCAAGACGCGCTCACGATCTGGAAGCTGTATAAGCTGCTGCTGCGCGAGCGTCCTGACATTGTTCACACCCATACTGCCAAAGCCGGCACAGTAGGCCGGCTCGCGGGCTTGCTCTATCGCTGGTTAACTCCGGCCATCCTGCTGGGACGTCCGCGGCGCTGCCGTTTTGTTCACACCTATCACGGCCACATCTTCCATAGTTACTACGGCCGGGCTAAGACGCGCCTCTTTCTCATGATCGAAAAGACGCTGGCGCGACTTGGGACCGATCGGATAGTCGTTATCAGCAAACAACAGCGGCAAGAGATTCACGAACGATTTGGAGTTGGTCGTGCGCATCAGTTTTCAATTGTTCCTTTGGGGCTCGACACTAAACCATTTGCTGACTGGCAAAGCCGCGGGCATGAACTCCGGGAACAGCTTGGTCTGCGGCGTGACGATATCCTGGTGGGTATCGTGGGTCGCCTGACCGAAGTGAAAAATCAGCAACTGTTCCTGGAGGCGGCGGCGCGGTGGAAAGAAAAGCTTTCGCAAAACCTCTCAGACGTGACAGTTCATTTCGCCATCATCGGCGATGGCCACTTGAAAAGTGCGCTAACGGAACATGCAGAGGCGCTGCATCTCACTGATAACGTGACATTTCTGGGAAATCGTCGAGACCTGGAAAACGTCTATCCTGCACTCGATATCGTGGCCCTGAGTTCGACCAATGAGGGCACTCCTTTGACTCTAATCGAAGCGATGGCCAATGCGCGTCCGGTGATTTCCACGGCGGTGGGTGGAGTGGTTGACCTGCTGGGAGAAGCGATCTCGACTGACAAGCAATTATCCTTTGTAGTTCGGGAACGCGGCATCAGTGTTCCCTCCGGAGATGCCGCGGCGTTTGCCGCAGGGTTGGACCACCTGGTCGCCGATGTTGGCCTGCGTCGCGAAATCGGCGAGCGTGGTTTACAATTCATCGCCGCCAACTATTCCAGAGAGCGTTTGCTGGATGACGTAAAGCTGCTTTATGCGGATTTGCTAAAAGAGTAGTAACACCCGAAGACAGGAGTTCAAACAATTTGCGTGTACTCATAACGGGCGGCGCTGGTTTCATAGGCTCGCATCTGGCTGATGCCTATCTGCAGCGTGGCGACGAGGTCCTGGTAATAGACGATCTTTCCACGGGCACCTTCGAAAACATCCGTCACCTGAAAACTAATTCCCGATTCAGCTACACAATCGATTCAGTTCACAATCAACCTGTCACTGCAGAACTGGTAGACCAGAGTGATGTGGTCGTGCATCTCGCCGCCGCGGTTGGGGTGAAATTGATCGTCGAGAGTCCGGTGCGCACGATAGAAACGAATGTGCGGGGCACGGAGGTGGTGCTCGCGCTCGCCAACAAGAAGAAGAAAAAAGTTTTGATAGCCTCCACTTCCGAAGTGTATGGCCTCAGCGCTGATGTGCCGTTTCGCGAAGACGGTAACCTGGTGATGGGGGCCACCACGAAAGGCCGCTGGAGCTATGCCTGTTCCAAGGCGATTGATGAATTTTTAGCCCTGGCTTACTGGCGCGAGAAAAAATTGCCGACGACGATTGTCAGACTTTTCAATACCGTCGGCCCCCGCCAAACTGGCCGCTACGGGATGGTTATTCCAACGTTTGTGAGGCAGGCATTGGCGGGCAGGCCGATAACGGTCTATGGCGATGGAAAGCAGACACGTTGTTTTGGATATGTCGGAGACGTAGTCGGGGCGCTGATTAAACTTATGGACCACCAGGAATCAGTGGGCCAGGTCTTCAACATAGGTTCAAACGAAGAGATCTCAATTTTTGAGTTAGCTAAGAAGGTCAAAGAGTTGACCGCCTCGAAGTCGGAAATAGTCTTCATGCCTTACGATGAAGCCTACGAAGAAGGTTTCGAGGACATGCCGCGGCGCGTACCCGACATTTCCAAAATAAACCAGCTCGTAGGCTTTCAACCCGAGATGAAGCTCGAAGGAATCCTTCAAAGCGTCATCAGCTTCCACAGCGGCCAGCCATCGTCGTTTGATGACTGATCCGCTACTGTTTCTCAGCCGTTTGATTCGGAGCGACGTTAACGAGCGCCGCGATACGCTCGCGCACAGCTCCTGATAAAGACTCAACTTCCTCCGGTTTATAGTTGGCCGCGCGAAACGCATCCTTGATCTGATTATCGCTCAGGCGGCTTAACCAACCAGCAATCCACCTGGCGTCGTTAACCGTCAGGTCTTCGAATAATTTCTGGTTCTTACCGCCATAGTTAAAGTCGATCAGATCACCTTTAACGGCTTTCACAAATTCAGCCTTTACAAAATCAGACGGCTTGTTGCGGCTGCGTGCAAGGAAGCCGCCGGTCTTGCCGAAGGTCCCGCCCAAATCGCTCACGATGTAACGCAGCTCGCCATCGCTCGTTTGACCTCTGACCGCCAGGATTTCATTATTTGAATCCTTCATGTCCCAGTTATTAATGAGGGCCATCATGATCTTGAGACCCTGCATTTCGGGTTTGCCCCGAAACGGATTTTCTTCCCAACTCCATTCACCGGTTCGCTTTACATCTTTCGGACGAGCTTCCAGTCGCACGTTTTCAAAAGTTCCCTTGCCGATAATGTTCAGGGTTGGAACGAGGTGCGCGATTTCAGTTTCATAACCTACGGCCCATACCAACCGATTCGCCGCGGTATCGGGTTGCGCTTCCTTGCCAATCTTGGCGACCCATTCGTTACCCGCCGCATCTCTGACTAAATACTTGGTGGAATATCCGCCCGTCTTCTGCTCGATGAAAGTGACACTGCGGAGGTCTGGTCTCATCTGCTCCCCGCCTGCGCCTAACAAAAGATTGCGCGACTCAATGTCCGTCGGTTCACTCCACATGACGGGTGTGCCCGTGTAAACCTCCTTTTTCTTGTCCTTGTCCTGGGCTTGTGCCGGCAGGATGGAAACGGTCGAAAGCATTGCCCAGAGAACCATCAAAAAGGTAATTTTTAATTTCAACATATTTGCCTCCCCGGCTATGCTTGCGGCAGCCGGCCTTAATCGCGTGTAGTTTTCCGGTACGCGCTGCTGGGTAGAGTGTCTGTTTCCAGACCATCAGGACTGACCAGATTGTTTTTCGTGATTACGACTGCAAGCACGATGCCGGGAGCACGGGTGGATTGTCAGAAGCGGGAGCGATAGCGACCGGCTTGTGGGTTAACTCAGAAAGTACTCGAGGGTTTGTTGGATCCGGACCCTAACGCTCACGGTTCTGACAAGAGGCTGAACCAATGGTTCGAAGTAGCAAAAAGAAACTTACGCCCGGAGAACTCGCCGGAGCGCGTAAGCGTTTGATGCCCGAATTTGTCGCGCCCCAGCTGGCGACCCTGGTGAAGGAACCGCCGGAGGGAGAAGAGTGGTTGCATGAATTGAAGTTTGACGGTTATCGAATGCTTTGCCATTTGAGTCGCGGCCGGGTGGAGTTTTGGAGTCGCAATCAGAAGAACTGGACCGAGAAATTTCCTAATCTGGTGAAAGCAATCAAGACCTTTCCCGCCACCAGTGCGATCCTCGATGGGGAGATTGTCATTGTTGATAAAGCTGGGCGCAGTAGCTTTCAGGATTTGCAGCAGGCGATGGGAAAGAGCGGCGCGGCGGCTTTTCTTTTTCAAATCTTTGATCTTATTTATCTGGAGGGCTACGACCTAACCGCGGTGCCGCTAGTCGAACGCAAGCTTATCCTTGAGGGCCTGATTGCATCGATCAAAGGAAAGTCTCCGCTGCGATACAGTGAGCACGTTGAAGGAAGCGGGCAGGAGTTTTTCCAGCAAGCCTGCGAATACAAAATCGAAGGGATCATCTCCAAGCTCGCGAATTCACCTTACCAGTCGACGCGCAACCGAAACTGGTTGAAAGCGAAATGTATCAAGCGCCAGGAGTTTGTAATTGCCGGCTACACGCCGTCGAAGAATGACTTTCCGGGATTTGGTTCGTTGATCCTGGGAGTGTATGAGAAGGGGAATCTGATTTATTCCGGCCGAGTGGGTACGGGGTTTTCCATAAAGCAACGTCTTGAGATCCAAAAGAAACTGGATCAGATCGTACAGCTCGCCATGCCCTTTATTACCAAACCAAAAGACCCGGGACTTCGTCAGGCACAATGGGCCAAACCACAGTTGGTGGCGGAGGTAGCGTTTACAGAGTGGACGGCGGACGGCTCGATTCGGCATCCATCATTTCAAGGTATGCGCGAGGATAAGAAGGCCACCGATATAATCCGGGAAGAGCCGGTAAGCTCATAAGAAAACGCGGCAGCGGGTTGGCAACTGCTGAAGTGATCTTAACTGAGGGAGGGAACTCTCTTGAACCAAGCCGAAGACGGCACTGTCTGCGAAGTGAGCCAGGCGACGCCCGCGGACCTGGATTGGATATTCCGTCTCCAAATCAAGACATACTCACCGCACTGTTCGATTGCAAGACAGACTCTTGAGCGGTGGTATGGTCGCAACCCTGAGGGCTTCTCTGTTTTTACGTTGAACGGGCTGAGAATTGGACACTTAACTTTCGTCCCTTTGCGAGCAAACGCGCTCGAGAGTCTCTTGCTTGGGAAGTTAGTTGAGAATGAAATTCATGAGGATTGTGTTCATACCCCGGACGAGAAAGACCTGATAAGAAACCTGTACGTTGAAAGCATTATTCTGGATTCCTCAAACCCACATTCCCAGCTTCCAATTAAGGCCCTCACTTGCCTGGCACGTGATTTCGTTCCACTCATAAGCAGGATATGCAGTCCGACCAGTCTTGAGAATCTTTATGCCCTGGCAGCCTCCGGTCGAGGCGAACGATTGATGAAGGGACTTGGTTTCAAACAGGTCAAGAGCCGTGATGAGAGAAGGGATCAGCGCGCACTCTACGCGGTAAGTTTCCCTGCTCTTGAGGAAAATATTTCCAAACTCTATGAGCGGCGGAAGCGCGCGGTCAATCGAGATCTTCCTTCATTAGTTCCTTATTGATTGCCAAAGCTGCTTGCGCACCTTCCGAGGCAGCAACTATTACAAACTGGGCCAGTCGGGATGAATCTCCCGCGGCGTAAACTCCGGCAACGCTGGTGATTTCATAATCTCCAGTTTCTACACAGCCGTCAGAGTTGAACTGGCAGCCCAGATCTCCCGCGAGATCCGAGCCCTGACGATGATCAGTACTGAAGAACATTCCGCGTAGAGCCAGCGGCTCGCCAGTTTCAAACACAAGTTTTTCGAGGTGACCATTCCTGCCTTCGATCCGTTTAATTTTGTCTTCGCGCAAATCAATCTTGCGATCCGATAAACGTTCAAGCTGATGCTGGGTTAACTCTGATGGCCCATCGGTGCAGAGCACCAGTTCCCGGCTCCAAAAAGACAGCTCCAGTGCTAATCCCAATCCACTCTCACCGCGTCCATAGACAGCCAGCGGTTGATCGCGCATTTCCCAACCATCACAATACGGACAATGAAACACGCTGGTCCCATAGAATTCAGCTAAACCTTCAATGTTTGGAAGCGTGTCTACGACACCCGTGGCCAGCAACAGTTTGCGAGCCGTAACCCGACCTTCAGGTTTGCCATCCTGCGCCTCCAGCTTGATCTCAAAACCACCGGTCAGGCGTTTTGCGCTGCTGACTCTGGCGCTGCGAAGCTCGACCGTATCGTAGGGTCGAAGTTGCTCGCGAGCGATGCTGAGAAACTGTGCGGGCTCTATACCGTCGCGTGTCAGGAAAAGGTGAAGCCCATGGGACGCCGCATTTCTTGGCTGGCCCGCATCGCAAACAACTACTCGTCGCCGGCATCGGCCGAGGACCAGGGCAGCACTCAGACCCGCCGGCCCTCCACCCACAATGATGACGTCAAATTCAAGCTCGCTCATTTTCTCGTTCTGGTTAAGCAATTCACTTGCCATCGGGAAGTGAAGCATACAGCAAAGGGCCGGCGAGAGTTTTTCACTCTCGCCGGCCCTATCTAAGTGGCACGGGCGTCCCGCCCATGATGCCACGCATAAGATGCGCGTGCCACGCTATTGTTACCTCGGAATTGCTGGGGGCTTTGCTCCCTGCGGGCAAGTCCACAATTCGACGGTCAGTTCGGCACGAGCCGGACCAACCAGCGTTACTATGCGCTGGCTGCTGATTCCACGCGAGTTGACCATGTAGTCGACGATGCGCGTGATGTGTCGTTGAACGTCACCCGGACGGCCGCGCTGACCTGGATAAACGATCACGTAGGCTTGCAAGGTCGGATCGTTTAATTCGATCGCATAGTTATCGAGGCGTGCTTTTTCGTCGTTGCGCGATATGTCAGGAAATTCGTCAAACCTCTTACACTCAACTGGAACCGGGAACTGCACCGGGCACGACGTTGAGCAATCAAGGCCATATCCATCCATCGAAAGAGTCGCGGTCAAGGTTTGACCAGCCAGACCGGTTGTATCGACGCGAATCGTGCTGGTTCCTTGCCCTTCGATGATTCGCCCGGCTGAGACGACCCAATTGTAGGTTGGGGTAATGTTTGAAGATCCGCCTGTGACGTTTGAAGTGAACGTTACTGGTTCGCCCAGAACCACATTGTCCGGACAGTTGACTACCACATTGGGACAAACAGGTCTTGGCGGCGGACAACGCTTGACCAGCACGGTGGTTGACGAAAACGCCTGGCACAGTTCGTCGCCGCTGCCGGTGTCGATGTCCACGTTGGCGCGGTAATAACCCGGCTGTACGCCTGAGAGGTCCCAGGTTACAGTCGCGCCATCGCCCGTCACGCGGCCAGCATTAGTGGACCAGCGATAACTAACGGGGTAGTTTGACGTGACCCGCGCATTGAGATTGACCACAGCTGGGCCTGAACCCTCGCAGACTGTGATTACCTGCTGATCAGCCACGAGGCTCAGGTTTGGCGGCGTGAAGGCTATGGCTTCACGCCTGGCCCTCTGGGCCGAAGCCGTGGAGGCGAATAGAAAAAGTCCTACCAGGGCAATTGGCAGGAACAATCCAATAAGTCGGCGCTCGTTTCTCAACATTTCCACTCCTTTTGCGGGCGATACGCTGTTTCGAGTCTGTGCGAAATCGTCGAGACCTGCAGGGGCCTGAGTTCTCACAGAAGTTGCAGTTGATAGGAAAAAAGAGGAATAGCCCTCTCTTTCCATAAGTTGTCCATTACTTTGGCCCTCACGTTTTCTGGTCGCGTCCGCGCCGGGTCCGGCTGCAAGGCCGGTTTGACTCACATTCCAAATTCAAGTAGATAGGTTGAGCGTCTAAACTCCCCGCTGAATTCAAGCCAGGAAACCGGAATGAAACCGCTCCTTTTTATCGCCGCGATCGTCGTCTCTGCGGTGCTTTTTAGTCAAGGCGCTTGCTCGAAGAAAAAGCCTGCCGGTGTGGACGCTAACGCCAGTGCCGGTTCACTTGTCGCTAGCGAAGGAGATCGCTCACGCGCGCAAAGCCTCCTTGAAAGCGGCCGAGAATTTTACCGGACCGACCTGGATGAAAAAGCTGTTGAGGCTTTCATGGAAGCGACCCGTCTGGATCCGGAATTGGCCGAGGCCCACTTCAGGCTCGGGTTAGCTTATGACGCGGTGGGCAAAGAAAACGAAGCTGAAGAGTCGTACAAGAAGGCGGTTGAGAAGTACAAGAAACAGTTTCAGTCCAATGACAAGGATGCGGAAGGACACTACAACCTTGGCCAGACCTACGCCGGGTTAAAACTCTACAGCGAAGCCATCAGGGAATATCGTCAAGCGACGCGGCTGAAGTCTGACGATTCCGATATTTATTACGATCTGGGCGTAGCGCTTTCGAAGTTGGCTAATTACGACGAGGCAGTGTCGGCCTTTTCGAAGTCGCTGGAGATCGACCCGGAAAACTATCGCGCCGACGATGCGCTTGAAGAGGCTCGCGAGGGCGCCAAGAGAATTCGGGCCGGCAAAAAACATCAGGAAGATCTATTGAAGAAGCAGAAGAAAGAGGATGAGTCGGAAAACGCCAATGATGGCTCAACCAATTCGAATGCCCCGCGGTCTTCCAAAGCCAACTCAAATTCCAAATCGAATTCGAATTCAAAGCCGAAACCTAAACCAACACGCAAGCCCGGGACGGCCGGGCAGTAGCCCGACCGTGAGGGACGGCGTAGACTGAATAGTTCATTCGTTAATTGAAAGTTACTTTAAAGGAGCGCTATGGCAACTTACACGCCTCCACCATATTTCCCACAGAGTTCGCTGGCTCCGCCCGACAAGAATCGCTACTTGAAGTTCAAGTTCGCGGTCGCCGCGGCAATTGTTTTGTTGTTGCTGGTTGTCGGAGGCATCGCGGCGGCGATTTGGTATTTCGCTCGGTTATGGTTCTAAATACCAGAAGTCTGGCAAGAATTTGTATGCATTCCCATCTGGAACGTTTCCTGACACGAAAACCTTCACAGGTATAAAGACAACTGTTAGCAGGAGCCCCGGCTCAAGCAAGCTCATTTGTGCCAACCATGCTTTAGCTTTAGCGATATCCCACTACCCCTCATTGTCGATCGATTTTGGGAGGATTTATGAAAAAGTTTCTTGCAGTTCAATATTCGCCGCTTGTCCCTGGCATCGCGGGCCTTATTTTCTGCCGGGTAGTAGTACGGGGTGTCCGAATATCTACAAGGAAGCCAGCACGGAACGCGGGATATTCTTTCGCGGGATATTTCGAGGGATATAGGGGGGATATTTTGATATGAGGCAACGACATCCGAGCTGTTTTCTAGATGAGGGACTGTCAACTTGACAGTGAAACGCCGGATCATTATAGTTTCCGGTTTCGGACTACAGTCTGAAGTCAACAATACAACGCTTGGGTAGGTTCTGTCGGTGTGGAGGCGTTGTCCGGCTGCAGTTTTAGGCAGGCGGTTTTGACAATTATTGTGGCGTAAGTTGTTTGCGCAGCGCTCGGATAAAACCGGATGTTCCAACGCAGACACGCGTGAAATCCCGACGAAAACGGGATTCTCGTCCCATTAAAATGCGACGCCACAGAAAAGTCGGCTATAGGGAAGCCAAAATCCACGCCCGCCCCGTCGAGAGTCGAAGGCGAATTAGAACGTCCCTAACTTAAAGGTCTTACTATTTCAACAGGGCAGCTCGCTTGCGCTGACTGCCGGATCCCGACGAGTCGAGATTCCGGAAAGAGGCAGGCAACGGCCTTTTGCGCTTTGTGCCAGACAAAAGTCAGAACCTGACCCGTCGGAATAGTGACGGGTGAGCTGAAGGAAATAAAAAGTGCCGACGATTAATCAACTAGTTCGCAAGGGTCGCCAGGCGGTCAAATACAAGACGGCCAGCCCCGCGTTGCAGAGTTCCCCGCAAAAACGCGGAGTTTGCACGCGCGTTTACACGCAGACTCCCAAGAAGCCGAATTCGGCTTTGCGGAAGGTCGCTCGCGTGCGTTTGACCAATGGAATTGAGGTTACGACCTACATTCCGGGCGTTGGCCATAACCTTCAGGAACACTCGATTGTGCTGATCCGCGGCGGTCGAGTTAAAGATTTGCCAGGCGTGCGCTATCACGTTATTCGCGGCACCCTGGATTCGGTCGGCGTCGCTGATCGTAAACAGGGCCGTTCCAAGTATGGCGCGAAACGACCAAAGGCGGGCGCAGGAAAATAAGCTGGGTGCCGGGTGCCAGGTGTCGGGTACCGGTAGCAATCTAAAGACTGACACCTGAATCCTGATACTCGAGACCTGATAGATATGCCAAGACGTAGAGTTGCAGAGAGACGCGAAGTACTTCCGGATCCGATTTACAACAGTCCGCTGGTGACGAAGTTTATCAACGGCGTCATGTGGGGCGGCAAGAAGTCGGTGGCGGAAATCATTTTTTACAGCGCCATGAAGCAGATTGGCGAGAAGACCAGCGACGAACCGCTCAAGGTTTTCAAGCGCGCGATCGATAACGTGAAGCCGACTGTCGAGGTGAAATCACGTCGCGTTGGCGGTTCGACCTATCAGGTGCCGATTGAAGTTCATCAGGAAAGACGTGGCGCGCTCGCGATTCGCTGGATCGTTTCATATGCGCGCGGTCGTGGTGAAAAGACCATGACCGACCGCCTGGCCGGCGAGATTCTCGACGCTGCCAATAACCGCGGTAATTCGGTGAAAAAGAAGGAAGATACGCATCGCATGGCCGATGCGAACAAGGCATTTGCGCATTACAAGTTTTAAGTAAAAACGGTCTTGGGACTTTGTACTTAGGTCTTGTCAAAGACCTAAGACCAAAAACCAAAGACCAAAGTAGTTGAAATGGCGAAGCAAGACTTAAATCTAACTCGGAATATCGGCATCATGGCCCACATTGATGCCGGGAAAACCACGACCACGGAACGGGTTCTTTATTACACGGGCATTACGCACAAGATTGGCGAAGTGCACGAGGGAACCGCAACGATGGACTGGATGGAGCAGGAGCAGGAGCGTGGCATCACGATTACCAGCGCCGCCACCACCTGTTACTGGGAGCGCAATAGCGTCGATCATCGCATCAATATTATTGACACTCCGGGCCACGTAGATTTCACGATGGAAGTTGAGCGCTCGCTGCGCGTACTCGACGGCGCAGTTGCAGTGTTTGACGGCGTCGCCGGCGTCGAGCCGCAATCGGAAACGGTGTGGCGGCAAGCTGACAAGTATGGCGTTCCGCGAATCTGTTTCATTAACAAGCTCGATCGTGCCGGTGCTTCGTTTGACCGCTCCTTCCAATCAATTATTGACCGCCTCGGCGCAAATCCCGTCGCCATCCAAATTCCCATCGGACTCGAAGATCAATTGAAAGGCGTCGTCGATTTGATATCGATGAAGGGGTTGATTTGGAGCGACGAAAGCAAGGGCTCGAACTACGAGACCGTCGAGATTCCGGAAGATCTAAAAGAGGCCGCCGCAGCCGCTCGCGAAAAGCTGGTTGAGGCGGTTTCGTCCGTCGATGATGGCTTGATGCACAAGTACATCGAGGGGGAAGAGATTTCTGAGTCTGAGATTCGCAAAGCGCTGCGAAAAGGAACGCTCGAATTAAAGCTGGTTCCGGTCGTCACTGGTTCGGCATTCAAAAACAAGGGCGTGCAGACCCTGCTCGACGCAGTTGTTGACTACCTGCCGTCGCCGCTCGACATTCCGCCGGTAGAAGGAATCAATCCGAAGACAGGCGAAACCGAAGCGCGGCCTCCCGAAGCCGGCGCGCCTTTCTCAGGTCTGGTTTTCAAAATCATGGCCGATAAGCATCTGGGCCAACTTTCGTTCGTCAGGCTCTACAGTGGCACTATCAAGGCCGGTTCGTATGCCTACAATCCGATTAAGGAAACCAAGGAACGGGTCGGTCGCTTGATGCGCATGCATGCGAACAAGCGCGAAGACATCGAAGAAGCAAGCGCAGGCGAAATCATCGCGATTGGCGGCATGAAGCAGGTTACGACCGGCGACACCGTCTGCGATGAGAACAAGCCGATCATTCTCGAGCGGATGGAGTTTCCCGCACCGGTTATCCGCGTTGCGGTCGAACCAAAGACGCGTCAGGACCAGGACAAACTGGGCGTCGCGCTGAATCGCCTCGCACAGGAAGATCCGTCATTCAACGTTTCAACCGATCCGGAGACTGGTCAAACGATCATCGCCGGCATGGGCGAGCTTCATCTCGAGATCATTGTTGACCGCATGAAACGCGAATTCGGTGTGGAAGCGAATGTCGGCAAGCCGCAGGTCGCGTATCGCGAAACGATTACCCAGGCGGCGCCCGGCAAAGAAGTTTTCAAGAAGCAAACCGGCGGTCGCGGACAGTTTGGTCACGTCGAAATCGAGATCGAGCCGGCGCCCGGCGAAGGTTTCGTCTTCGAGAACAAGATTACCGGCGGCGCGATCCCGCGCGAATACATCAAGCCGGTTGAGCAGGGAATTCGTGACGCGATGGAGCGTGGATTTCTGGCTGGTTACGAGTTGGTGGATATTCGCGTGCGTTTGGTCTTTGGCTCGTATCATGAAGTCGATTCCGACGAGCGTTCATTCCACATTGCGGGTTCGATGGCATTCCAGGATGCGGTGAGAAAAGCCAAGCCAGTGCTGCTCGAGCCGATCATGCGAATCGAAGTTGTGACTCCAAACGACTACACCGGACCAGTTAACGGCGACTTGAGTTCGCGCCGCGGCAAGATTGAAAGCATGGAGCCACGCGTTGGTGGCGCTCAAGTTATTACTTCATTCGTTCCGCTTTCAGAAATGTTTGGTTACACGACCGACTTACGTTCGGCTACGCAGGGCCGCGCAACTTCGACTATGCACTTCGAACGTTACGAACAGGCGCCCAAGAACATTGCGGAAGAAGTTATCGCAAGGGTCCAGGGCAACGGCGGCACCGGCACCGGGCGAGTCTAGCGAATTAGGCGAGGGAAAATCAGAGATGAGTAAAGAGAAATTCGACCGCAGTAAACCACACGTCAACATCGGGACGATCGGACACGTAGACCATGGGAAGACGACGTTGACGGCGGCGATCACGAAGGTGTTGGGGAAGAACAATCCGAAGGTGCAGTTT
>Ga0190265_10000050_pt1 | contig 140181 bp, 117 predicted proteins | sample Popmic124T_FD_133135 | JGI IMG/M metagenome (GOLD analysis project Ga0190265, IMG submission 133135) | Populus adjacent soil microbial communities from riparian zone of Indian Creek, Utah, USA - 124 T | ecosystem: Environmental > Terrestrial > Soil > Riparian zone | place: USA: Utah... | reverse complement strand
CGCTTAGTATCTTTGCTCTCGATTGACTCCTGGGCCGCTGGCCCAGGCTATTACATTTCGCGCCGTTGGCGCTTGAATGCAGATACTACCTGGACTCGAATCCTACTTTTTGTGCAAAGCCCCCACGTGCAGCAAAGCGGAGCGTGGGGGTAGCTTGTGAAAAAGCATTTGAGCCTGCGAAGCTGGCGACAGAATCAATTCCAAAGATGCGCTTCGTCAAAATCGATGTGATGTGCCCTTAGCAAGGCTCTTACCTCTGTCGCCTGCTGCGCAGGCTCATTGTTTGGTCGGTTACCTTTCTCAGGCTCGCAAAGCCTCGCCAGGGGCTAGGATTCTACCGCCAGCTGCGCAGGCTCGTTGAATAGTGCGGTGGAAATTGATGATTCGGGACGTTGCTGAAAAACTTGCAAGCGGTCGCCTACCAAAAAGTGCGGATCGCAGCCCATCACATCTGCCGCTTGATGATCACGCTGGCTAGACGATCAGCGATGGCCAGATCAATTGCTTTTAGTTTTTCCTGTTGTTCAGATGCCTTGGCGGTGTTGCCCAGCATGAGATAGCTGATCGCCAGGTTGAAATAGTAGGAGGGATCGGTTGGCGCGAGGGCAATCGCCTTTTCATGAAACGCGATCGCTTCTTTGCCTCGACCCGCCTTGGAAAGCGTGACGGCCAGGCCGTCGTAAGCGAGTGAATACTGCGGATTGCTCTTGATCAGATTGCGAAAGACAAATTCGGAATAACGAAAATTGCGCATGCGGTCGTAACTGACTGCCTGATTGTATTTCGCTTTCAAGAGCGTCGGATCAAGCACTGCCGCCTTGCCAAACATCTCAATGGCGCGCGGGTACTGCTTCAATTCTCCGAGGGCTTCTCCCAAATTGTTGTATGCCTCGGCGTAGCCTGGATTGAGTTGAATCGCGCGCTCGAAGCCAAACACGGCATTTTCAAACTTTCGCTGGACCATGTAGGAGTTGCCAATTTTCAGGTGGGCCATCGCGGCGGTCTGCGGCTTGTTCGCTGATTGCGCGATCACGCGATTGTAGAGTCCGAGAGCGTCGTCGAAGCGATTTTGATCCACGGCGAGCTGTCCCGCAGCCAGGAGTTGTTGTGGATCGTTTGGCTGAGCTGATGCACTGGTGGACACTCGGCCGGCCGGCTTCAAAGGCTGCGTTGACCGCGGCTGCGCAGGTGCGGCGGACGGTTTTGCGACAGGCGCTTGCGCTTGCGTCCTCCTTTGACTGTTGCCAACCGCTTGTTGCGCCTCAACTTGCAACGCAATGCCGGTCATTAACAAACCAACCATCAGCATTACCCGAAACGAACTCCATGGCGCACCAGTCTCGACCTTTGATCTTGCCTGTCCACGTGACTCCATGCTAAAAGATTCCCCCTTTCGGTAATAAACGGGTAATTCACAAGAAAAACTGGAAACACGTGCGGATTCCGATTTTTCTTATCACCACATACTTCTTTTAGTAGTTGATGATAAGTCATCAAGGAGGACTACCGCCCATGCGTAAGCTGTTTTTGCTGCTCGCCATCGTGCTCATCTCTGCCCCGGCGAGTTTGGCCCAGGACTATTCAAACTGGGAATTTTTCATCGGATACGCCCACGAACGCGCCAATAACGGCGGTGATCGTCTGGACGCCCAGGGTAGGCGCATAACTGCAGGCGGCGCGGCAGTGCCCGTCGACTTCCCTTCCAAGCGCGTTCAATACAACGGTGTGACCGGTGAAGTTGTTGCCAACGTCCACCGTAACGTCGGTTTGGTGGGAAACTTTAGCGCGACCTTTCATAACGCGAAATTCCGCGACAGCCTTAGCGGTCAGGAACTGAATGCCAGACTGTCGCGCTACACGCTGCTGTTTGGCCCACGCGTCAACTTCCGCAACGACTCGCCGCTGATTCCTTTTGCACATGCGCTGTTCGGAGCCACGCGTTACAACGCCGACTTCGATGGCGACGATTTCACCTGTCCTGATACCAACGAAACTGCTTTTGCGATGGCGCTCGGAGCAGGTCTGGATATTAAGGCGAGTGACCGCATCGACATCCGACCCATTCAAGTGGATTACCTTCCGGTCTTTTTCGACAATCGACGCGAAGACGGGATTCGTTTCTCGGCGGGCGTGAAGATTAAGAACTAAGCGAGCTTCAGCTTTTGCCGCTGATTGAAGAAATCGGCCCAGGCATTGTCCTTCTTCTTGAGCAGGGCGGGAACATTTTTGACTGTGAAGTCAGAAATTTTCGCGCCCTGCTCAACTTGTTTCCAGGTCAGAGGCATTGAGACAGTCGCCTTTGGCTTCGCCCGCACGGTCAGCACCGCCGCCAGGCTCTTGCCGCGCGCATTCTGCATCCAGTCAACATAAACCTGATCGCGCTTTCGCTTAGCAATCGTGCGCTCAACCGTCGCGATTTTCGGCGCCCGTCCGGCAACTTCTGACGCCAGCATCCGGGAAAACTCCGCCACGCTTTCATATTTGTTCGTCGGTTTCAGTGGCAGGTAAATATGAATCCCCGATGAGCCGGAAGTTTTGGGAAACGCATTCAGCCCAACTTCATCACAAACTTTTTTCGTAAGCTGCGCGACCTGAAGCACGTTTTCCCAGGGAGCCTGTTTCGGATCGAGATCGATGGCAATCCAGTCTGGATTGTCGAGTTTCTTCGTCGTGGAATGCCAGGGATGCTGTTCGATAGTTCCCAGATTAGCTAAATGCAACAGCGATGCGCGGGTTGTGTAAACGGCATAGTCGAGCTCGCGTCCGTCCTTGTTTACCAGGCGCACAGTCTTAACGAACGAAGGCGCACTCTCAAGGTCCTGCTGAAAAAACATTGGAGCGTTAATTCCGCGAGGCCAACGTTGCAGTATTGCTGGTCGGTCCTTTAGGAAAGGCAGGATTAGTTCACTAACCTGAATGTAATAACAGAGCAGATCAAACTTCGTGATTTTTTCGTCTGGCCAATAGATGCGCTCGAGGCTGGTCAATGAAACTCGTTCGCCATCCACGTCCAGAGACAAATCGCCCCTGGGATTCTTAAGTGATAGAAATTCTTCAACGGAGATTGACGGCGCGGTCGATGGTCGCGTTCGTTTTACACCCACCTTTTTCGCCGAGGTCGCTTTACGAGTTGCCATGACTCATACCCGCTCTTCTAATCAGCCCTCTGCCTGGTTCGTATAACCGGCCGGATGCGACTGCATCCAACGCCACGCCGACTCAATTATTACACGCAAGTCCTGGTATTGCGGCTTCCAACCAAGCTCGCGCTTGATCTTCTCTGAACTGGCAATCAGCACGGCTGGATCACCGGCGCGTCTCGGGACAACCCGCGCAGTAATTTCTTTTCCGGTAACCTCCCGTGCAGTTTCAATGACCTGATTCACGCTGTATCCACTTCCGCCGCAACCGAGATTATAAATTCGTTCATCTGGTTCGCCTGCGTTAAGTGCCAGCAAATGAGCGCGAGCGAGATCAATCACGTGGATATAGTCACGCACGCAAGTTCCGTCAGGCGTTGGATAGTCAGCGCCATACACTTCCACGAATTCCCGCTTTCCTGCGGCCACTTGCAGAGCAATGGGAATTAAGTGTGTTTCGGGTTCATGATACTCGCCACAATGTTCGCTCGCACCGGCCGCGTTGAAATAGCGCAGCGCCGTATAGCGCAGACCATGGGCCTGAGCATACCAATGCAGGGCGTGTTCAAAGGCCAGCTTGGATTCGCCGTAGGGATTTGTTGGATCGGTAGCTGCAGTTTCTTCGATGGGCTGCGCGGCCGCCTCGCCATAGGTTGCGGCGGTAGAGGAAAAAACGATGTTGCCCACGCCGGCATCCCGCATTGCGTCGAGCAGGACCAGTCCATTCACCACATTGTTTCGATAATATTTTTCCGGCTGTTCCGTTGACTCACCAACGAGCGAATCAGCGGCCATGTGAATCACGGTCTCGATCCCGTATTCCTTCAGTGCCCGGCGCAACGCACCCGCATCTGAAACGTCAGCTTTCACAAACGAAGCGCCGCCGACTACCGCTTCAGCGTGGCCTTTGTTCAGACTGTCGTAAACGACAGCTTCATGGCCATCCTTGACCAACTCTTCGGTAACGACGCTCCCGATGTAACCGGCGCCGCCTGTCACTAACACTCTCATGATTTTGAAGGAAACGCCGAAAGATTAGATTCCCGATGATAGTAACGAAAATACAGAACAGGGAGCGGTAGCGACCTGGTGTGCTGGCTCACAACCGCAACGGAGTGTTCTTCGTCAATGATGATGAATCGTCACTCAACAGACCAGGTCGCTACAGCTCCCTGTTCTGACTTTGTCTGGCTGAAGTTCGAAGCTCTCAGCTGACCTAGGTGTGGGCCATTTTCGGTTGAGCAGGCGCCGGATTTGGCGAGGCAGACTCCCCGGGGGAGTAGTAGAGAATCCGATTGCAATGCTCGCAAGTGATGACTTCTTCGCCGCGACGCACCTGGGCCATCGCCTGGGGACGGAGCGCCATGAAGCAGGCCATGCAGGCCCCGTTGCGCGCCTCGGCCACGGCTATTCCATCACGTATTCGCTTGCTGATCCGGTTGTAGTCTGCACCCATTGCCTTCGGTAAGGCAGTGATGATGCTTTCTCTCTCAATGCGATTCGCCGCCAGCCGTTCAGCTTGTTCGCGAGTCTCCTCATCGAAGGCTTTTAGCCGTAGCTCGCGGTCAGAATTTAAGGAAGCAATTTCTTCCGACCGTTCAGTCAGTGCTGCTTCTGCTTTTTCGAGCTCTTCCATCTTTTCCAGTATTTGCGTTTCCAGGGCCGAAATCTGCTTGCGCGCGGCATCAGCTTCACGAATCGCGGCTGTGTATTCGTCCTGTTTCTTTGACGACATCAGGTTCCGCTCGGCGCGTTCGGCCCGCGCTTTTTGTTCGGTAACCTCTATTTCGAGCTGCGAGCGCGTATGTCTGGCGTCATCCCGCGCGGTTTCCAGGGCACGAATTTCAAAGGCGCGCTGGTCGAATTCTGCTTCGATCTCAGCGCGCCTTTTTGGTATCGCTTCCTGTTCTAGTAGTAGTTTTCTTATGCTTGTATCCAGGTTTTGTAGAGCGACTAGTTGCTGCAATTCCGCTTTCACTCTTTATATACTCCTTAAAAGATCAGGTCGGGTTTGATGTGAATCAGGACAATCATTAGAGGGGATTATCCGGCATCGCCGCCGCTCGCGCAAGTCAGCACCGGACTGGCCGCCAAGCTGGTTGAAACGAGCCTCTACTTCGAGGGAAAGGCACGTTTCAGGAGAGATCGCCGAATAAGTGCTGAAGCAAACTGCTAACTGCGATTGCGGCCGTTTCGGCACGCATCGTCCGGCCTCCGAGCGTGATGATTGACCACCCGGCACCACGAGCAAGCGCGATCTCTTCATCCGCCCAGCCACCTTCTGAACCGATCAGTGCCGTCAATGAGGAAAGCTCGACTGGATTGCTCTTGCACCAGTAATCGAGAGAGGCGCCATCGCGTTCGGAAAACATCAGACCTTGCCATACGCCTTCAGAGTCGGCCGTTTTCTCCCTTTTAGTCTCGATCAACGAGCTGAAGGCAACGGGGCTTGTCACCTCCGGCACAACAGCTCTCCCTGATTGCTTGGACGCCTCGAGCGCAATTCGCTGCCATCGCGCCACGCGCTTCGCCGCGTCTGACGCGTCACGCAAACGGATGTCCGCATACTTCGTCACCAACGGCACAACGGAAGCAACGCCTATTTCAGTTGCCTTCTGCACGACAAGATCAAATTTCTCGCCCTTCAACAAAGCAACCGCGAGCGTTAACTGCAGAGGTGATTCCGGTTTGGCGGGGGAAATTTCTGATACGACTTCCAACTGCGCCGTATCTCGCCGGCTCTCAGCGATACGACAATGAAACTCCCGCCCGGCGCCATCGAAAGCATAAACCTCGTCCCCCACCTTTAGCCGCAATACTTCGCGCAGGTGACGTGCCTCGTCTAAAGCCAACGTCACACTGCTGCGATTTGAAGTGAAGGCGCCTGGAGGCGCATAAAATCTCCGCCGTGTCATATCTCTTTTTCAATTATGAATGATGCCATTCAAGACTTTCAGGCAACTCAATAGAAGAAAACTCCAGATGTATCACCCTCCTGTGTGAGTGTGAGCTTGATACAGATGACGAATGCAGCAATAAGGGACGCATTGCCAACGCGCCACCCTTCTTAACTGTGCAACTAACCGGTAGCGTTTCACGCTTGATTCTCTCGATCTCGCTAGAACTGAGCCGGCCTTGAGTTTGCGAGCCTGGGATGACTCTCAATGCTCCGTTCTCGCTGGAAGCATCGTCTAAATGCAGTCTCAAGGCGAGAATGCTGTCTAACACAAATACGGGTGGCTGAACGTGAATGACGCCTGCCTTCACCGACCAGCCCTCAAATCCTGCCAGTTCCTTCTTTGAGCGAACCGCAATCGTGAGATCCTGATGCCATGCAACTTTCCAGTTGGCCTCCGGTGTTTTATCGAAAAAAATCCCCCGGACAACTTGCGCTTGTTTGCCCGCTACTCGTTCTATGATGGATCTGACCTGATCGGAATCCGCCAACTCACGAACGAAAGGAGCGACGTTAAGAAGGTTCCTGATTCCAAAGTAACGATGGCCGCGTTGTTTAGTTGCGTTGCTGGGCGGTATAAGTGCCAATCGATCAATGAGACTATCGACGCTCGCTGAATCAAGCAGGTCGGGAATGACGGCAAAGCCATTAGACTCGATCTCGTTGGCGTACATTACCTTACCCAGTTCCCTTCAGGAACAAAATGTTCCTGGTAACACATTTCTTGCTAGCTGTTTCGCGAATGACACTAGACGACGATGGCCACCCATTCACCGTCGCTCATGATCTCGATCGGTGCGGCCACACCACTCTCACGCAAGCGGCCCTTTATCGTCTCCCCTTGTGAATCCAGAATTCCTGAAAGAATTAGCCGGCCACACGTTGCACCGAGCAGAACGGGCAGGATTTTTAGGATCACATCGGCAGTTAGGTTTGCGCAAACCATGTCCGTCGAAGCAGTTGTCTCTTCAACTGTGCCGCCACGAAACGTAATGTTGTCAGCTACGCCGTTCAAGCGCGCATTCTCACGCGCAATAGCGACCGCCGCGGCGTCTGTATCGCAACCTTCGATTCTGGCGCCGGCAAAGAGTTTCGCTGCGGCGATTGCCAGAATGCCCGTTCCGGTGCCGACATCAAGAAAGCTCCCTCCGCGAAAATGTTTTTCAATCGCTCCCAGGCAAAGCCGAGTTGTTTCGTGCGTGCCGGTGCCAAACGCCATTCCCGGCTCAATTCGAATGACTAGCTGATCGGCGGCTTCGGCAACCTCGCTCCACGGAGGCGCCACGACAAAACGCCCGGTGGCAACGGGCTGCCAATTCTTTTTCCATTCGCCGAGCCAGTCTTCGTCAGCCACTTCTCGAAGGTCCATCTTGCTGACGGACGAAGAAGGAAGTTCATATAAACGCAGAGCGGCTGCCAGTTCGCCTCTTACCAGCTCGCGGTCCGGTATCGTGTCGAAGTAGGCGCTGACTCGAAAATCCGGTTGTTCGAGAGGGTTTTCGTTGTCTTTAGACTCCAGCGCGGTGCGACAAAAGGTCTCTCGATCATTTGTCTCGGTGCCCAGCGCGCCCGCCTCCATTAGCGCATACTCGACCGCCTCGCGGGCCGTCGAATGAATCTCGAGGTCGAGCGCGTACCAAAGGCGAACTGCGTTGCTGATATCGAAGGAACTCATCGTCTCGTTTTCGCGTAACCTTCCGCAGAACCAAACTCCGGCGAGCGAGCATAAACTAACAGGTACATCAGAAGCGAAGGCAGCGAGCAAGCGGGCTCGCGTATTTCGCTTTACATCGCAAGGTAGAATATCCTCCGTCCTCGAAAGGAATAAATCATGACCTTCCACCCGAGAACGCCCCGCATTTTGATTTGTTTGCTGTCTCTTCAGATCGTTGTCAGCGCCCAGGCGCCTGCACCCAAACCAAAAACTCCCAGCGCAAAGAAAGTGGTGACTGAGGTCGATCCGCAGATCGAAGCCCGCCGCACGCTTGCGGTTTCGCTTTTGTCTTCGCTGTCCGACGAGGCGAAGAGTTTCCGCGATCTCGCCCAGCGCGCGCGGGTTCAAGCTCGCATAGCCGATGAACTCTGGGAAGTTGATCAGGAAAACGCGAAGGCATTGTTTAAGCGCGCGTGGGACTCTGCCGAAGCTGCTGACGATGAAAACTCGCGGCGTTCAGAACAGGAAGTGCGCGCGATGCTCGCCGCGCGCGGGAGCACGGCCAGCCGGCAGCGGCCAAACCTGCGTCGAGAAGTTTTGCGGCTGGCGGCGAAGCATGACCGCGAGTTGGGCGAAGAGTTTCTTCGCAAGCTCGAAGAAGCCAGGAAGAAGGAAGCCGAGAGAGCCAGTCCCGGAACCAGTAACCAACCTGCCACCCGCATCAATCCGGACGATCCACCGCAGGAGATGGCCCAGCGTCTCAGCCTGGCGCGCCAACTGCTCGAAGACGGCGACATACCGCGCGCTCTGCAGTTTGCCGATCCAGCGCTCTACCCCATCAACACTTTTGGCATGAACATTCTGGACATGCTCCACGAAAAGGATGCGCCGGCTGCGGATCAACGCTACATGGCTCTCCTCGGCCGGGCGATCACCGATCCGCTCTCGGACGCAAACACAGTGTCATTACTCTCTTCCTACATCTTCATGCCGTTTCTGTATATCACCGTGAGACCGGACGGTAACAGTCACACACGTCAATGGAGGGGCAACAACGCGCCACCATCCGACATTCCGCCAGGAGTGCGCGACGCATTTTTCAGAACTGCAGCGACAATTTTGCTTGGGCCCACGCCGGAACCGGATCTCACTTCGTCCGGACGGCAGGGGACGTATGTAGTCATCGCCCGCATGCTTCAACTTTTTGAAAAGCATGGTCATGCTCAGGCGCCGGCCCTGCGCGCGCGAATGGCAATGTTAGTTAATGATGTCCCAGAGCGGATGCGACAAGACGATAATCCGCTTCTTTCGCGCGGAATCGTTCCCGAAGATTCAAACCGGGACAGAGTCCAGGAAGCTCTCGACCGGCTGCAGCGCGCAAAGACCTCCGACGAGCGTGATCGCATCTATTATGAGGCATCGCGAGCCGCTAAGGACCCGGATCAGGCGCGCGAGTTCGCTGACAAGATCGAAGACTCAGATCTCAGACAGCAGTTGAGGGCCTACATAGCCTTTGACGCGATGCGCTCAGCCATCAGGGGAAAGAAACCAGAGGAAGCGTTGCGTCTTGCGCGCAGCACGGAGTTGACTAACGTTCAGCGTGCCTGGGGGTTGGCCGAAGCAGGTGGCCTCCTCGCAACCACCGACCGCGATCAAGCCGCTGAAGCGATCGACCAGGCCGCGGCCGAAGTACGGCGTATCGATCAGAGCTCACCGGATCGCGTGCGAACCCTCGTGGCCGTGGTAACCCAACTTCATAAAGTCGATAGTGCTCGCGCGTGGGCCATGATGAGCGAACTCACCAGGGCCGCAAATTCCGTGAGCGAGTTTAGCGGTGAAGACGGTGAACTAACGTCACGCGTCACCTTCAAAAGTGGCGGGGCAATGACGAACAACTTCACGGTTGAGAGCTTTGATTTGAAGGGACTCTTCACGGCGCTGGCGCGAGAAGACTTCAATCGTGCGGCCGATCTGCCAAAGGGTTTTACGGGTGAGTCGCCTCGCGCCGTCGCCTTGCTGGCTGTGTCCCGCGCCGCGCTCGACAAGAAACCTAAAGCTGAGCCTCGTTGAAGTCAGAAGACAGGGAATGGTGTGCGCCGGATAAGACCCCCAAAACTAGGCGCTGGAGCGCAGGCGAATTGAAGCGTGAAGCCCTTACCTGCGGTATCGGTTTTCTAATAACAGCCAGGGTTTCCTGACGCTCTCTGTGCTTATCATTTGGTTGGTCGGGCTTTGTTTTTCTTCCGCATCATTTCACCAATACTGCCTTGCCCCACGATGTTGACTACTGCCAGTTCTTTCGGCTCGATAGCAATAATCGTCATGCCGCCGTGGACGTCGCTTCCAGCCGTCCTGCCAAAAACATAGATCTCGGCGGTCTCGTTCTCCTGAGAGTTCCTATCCTTTTCGTTAACCTTCATGAGCAGCGACCAACCGGACGTTTGGAGTTGAGCGCGGATTTCCTGCAGGTCGGCGCCCTTGTAGTCACCTGTTTCCTTAAACTCAAAGCAGCGTGCATACACCATGGAGTTTCCGTCCTTGGTTCTTTCTTCCTTTCGCACCACCTCCACGGCTTTCGAAGCAAGTTTGTCGAGGCTCTCCAGCTTGATTCTCGCCGTTTGCTGGGCGGCCGCGGTGATTGTAAGTAAGGCGATAGGCAGAAGGATCGTGATCAATCTTTTTGCAGTAAAGTGTATGAATTTCATGGTGGCTGCTCCTCAACAGGATCGGACGTATGCACCGGAAGAATGTTGTTCTTGCGGCAGCTTGCTTTGACGAGTTCCGCTTTCAAATTTGCAACACTAAAGGTGTAGGACTCATTTACAAAGACGGAGAAAATCGAAGAAGTGTTAACATGCGCCGAAGATCGGTTCCCCGGATAACGAGTGTCAACCTATGACTGAGCGGAATAAGCAGATTCGTTGGTGGTTGTTGCTCCTGGTTACTGCCATCGCTCTTTATCTTTGCTGGCTGATGGTGAAGCCTTTTGCGGCCGTGCTCGCCTGGGCCACGGTGCTGGTGATCGTCTTCTATCCGGTGCACCGCCGGCTGGTTCGGAAAACCGGGCGACCCGCGCTCAGCGCGTTAATTTCCTGCGTTCTGGTAATCCTCACGATTCTGGTTCCGGTGGTGCTCGTGACGATTGCAGTGCTCAGGGAATTTTCCGGGGCAATGCAAAGCTTGCAGGCGAACCTGGTTCTCTTCCTTGATCCAAACTCGCCTCTGATTGGACGCCCTCTCCAGTGGCTTAATCGCATTGTCGATGTCGAACAACTTCGCTCGCCCGAGCAACTTCTCGAATGGTTAAAAGGCATGAGCGGCCCAATCGCCGGCCGCACGCTGGGGTTTCTTGGTGGCGCAATCGGCATTGTGGTGCAGATGGTCTTTGTAATCTTCACGATGTACTACCTGTTTCGGGATGGCGATCGAATTTTCACGGTCATCAGAGATGCATTACCGCTTGAGCAAAATCAAGCCGAGGCGATTTTGGAAAGAACGCGCGACGTGGTGGGCGCCAGCGTTTATGGTCTCTTTAGCATCGCCATCATTCAGGGTGTGCTGGGCGGAGTGGCTTTCTGGATCCTCGGACTTCCTTCCGCCATCGTCTGGTGCGTGGTGATGATCTTCCTATCGATGGTTCCCATGCTGGGGGCCTTCCTCGTCTGGGTTCCGGCAGCAATTTACCTGTTCGCTACCGGACACTATGTCAAAGGAATCTTCCTCGTCCTGTGGGGCACTCTGGTCATTGGGATGATCGACAATTTTCTGCGCCCCAAGCTGGTGGGTGGCCGCACCAAACTTCACGAACTCCTGATCTTCTTCGCCGTACTGGGTGGTTTGCAGGTTTTTGGTGTTCTGGGAATCGTGCTTGGACCAGTGGTCCTGGCGATCACACTTGCGCTGATTGACGTCTTCCGCGCCGCCGAGCGTGCGGCGGAAGCGTGATCCATTAGCTCTGATCGAGTACTGCGAAGCGGTTACAACCTCCGGCCCAGGGTTGCCGCCGCGGCTCCTGGGTCTCTCGAAATTCGAATAAGGCGCAACCCGGAGGGGTTGCGCCTTTAATACAATGCATACCCAACGTAGCCGCAGGGCGGCAACGTTGGGCTGAAGGCCCAACCGCTTCGCGGTAATTCCACGACTAGTTTAAGATACGCGTCCTAATGACATCGTCGATCCCGAAGAACGCCGCGACGAACGGCGAAACGCACGACTACTCGATCTGGAAAGTGATCACCGCCTCCGCGGTGGGCACCATGATTGAGTGGTACGACTTCTACATTTTTGGCAGTCTCGCCCTGGTCATCTCGCCGCACTTTTATCCAAAAGGAAATACCACGCTGGCGCTCATCGCTTATCTTTCGACCTTCGCGGTCGGCTTTGTGGTTCGTCCCTTTGGCGCTCTCTTCTTTGGACGAATAGGCGACCTGGTCGGACGCAAGTATGCCTTCCTGGTGACACTCTTAATTATGGGTGGCGCCACGTCTCTAATCGGCTTCCTGCCGACCTACGCGACCATTGGTATTGCGGCGCCTATTATCCTGCTGGTCATCCGGGTTTTGCAGGGACTTGCGCTCGGCGGCGAATATGGAGGCGCCGCGATCTACGTTGCTGAACACGTTCCTGACGCGAAGCGTGGTTTCTACACCAGCTTCATTCAAATCACAGCGACGTTGGGTCTGTTCATGTCGCTGGCCGTAATTCTTTCCGTGCAGAATATGATGAGCACGGACAGCTTTAGCTCGTGGGGCTGGCGCATACCGTTCATCATTTCCATCTTCCTCGTCGGCATTTCGCTCTACATCCGGCTGCGCATGAAAGAGTCGCCTATCTTTCAACAACTCAAGAGCGCCGGCATGACTTCGGCGAAGCCTCTGAAGGAGGCCTTCACTAAGTGGAAAAATTTGAAGCTGGTGTTGATTTCGCTTTTTGGCGCCACGGCGGGACAGGGCGTCGTTTGGTACACCGGACAGTTCTATGCGTTGTTCTACCTGCAAACAGTGCTCAACGTGAACGGCACCTCGGCCAGTTACATCGTCGCGATCGCTCTGCTATTGGGAATGCCGTTCTTCGTCGTCTTCGGCGCGCTGTCTGATCGCATTGGCCGCAAGCGCATCATCATGCTCGGTTGTTTGCTGGCTGCCATTTCTTACATACCAATCTATCGCGCAATGCAAAGCGCAGCCGGCTCAAATGTGATAACTGCGTCCCCAGTGAGAAACGCGGACACGGGTTCAATCAGCCTGACACCGCAAACCTATGTTGACGGCGTCTTGCAACCGGCAAAAAAAGTTCTCGCCTACACCAATTTTGGGAACCTGATCACTGATGCCATTGCCTGGAAACTGATCCTGCTGGTGTTCATTCAGGTGATCTTCGTGACGATGGTCTATGGGCCCATCGCTGCGTATCTGGTCGAAGCTTTTCCGGCTCGCATCAGGTATACGTCGCTTTCGCTGCCTTACCACATCGGCAATGGCGTCTTTGGCGGGTTGCTGCCGCTCATTGGCCTTTACGTTGTCGCGCAGACCGGCAATATTTATGCGGGACTGTATTACCCAATTATCGTGGCGAGCATTACCTTCATCGTGGGCTCGCTGCTGCTGAAGGAAACCAGACACGTTCTTATTTGGGAAGAGACGGAGCCAGCTCCGGAGGAAGTGGAACCGTGAACCTCGTAAGCACACTCGCTAAACCAGAAAACTGAAACTCCGGTTGACCGCCCGCAATGTATGGTTGTGTTTAGTCCAGGGCCCTATAATAACGAGGCCGTGAATATCCTCTTAAGGTTTCCCCGTTTCGCAGTTGGTCTCGCGTTCCTCCTGTGCTCGGTAGCCGTTTCCGCCCAGACAATCCCCGAACCAATCGAAGCAGCAACGAAGTTTGATGAGTACGGAAGAGTCGGGGGCTGTGATCATTCAGCCCGGCTCGATAACTTCGCGATCGAGTTGCAGAACAATCCGAATCTTGAAGGCTACGTCGTCTACTACGGACCTCAGAGCGCCAGCGAGCAAACTCTGGGCATCATCCAGGACTACCTAATCAACAGCCGCGGGATCAGCGGGGAATGCTTGAAGACAATCTATGCCGGCCCAAATAGCGACCCCCGCGAACCGCAGATCCAGTTGTGGGTCGCCCCTTCCGGAGCGCCACCACCGGAATTGGTTAAGTATGAAAGCAGGGTGGAAACTTTCAATGGTCTCTTCACCGAGAATGAAAGATGGGAAAGCATTTACTTCGGAGAAGGCGAAGCCACTGGTCCGCCCGTTCCGGACGTATCAATGGCGACATATGTCGACATACTCAAGAGGCGGCAGGATACCCTTGCCTACATTGTCGCGTTTAGTGGGACTGAATCAGCTCCCGGCGGCTGGCGTAGGATGGCGGAGCGCGAGTCCGAAGAATTGCAATCGAAAGGGATCCCCTCCGATCGCATTCGAACTATTTACGGAGGTAACGAGAAAGAGAACGAGGGGATAACGATGCAGTTCTGGATTTTGTCGGAGAAGGCGTCACCTCCCGTGATTGACGCCGGTCCAGAGCTGCCGCCGACCAGCACAAGACAAATCGGAAATTACGGCGACTATGAGTTAAACGATGAGCGCGGCGAGCGCTTGGCCTTTAAAATACTCCTCGATGGCCTTCGCACCAGCGCAGAGTTGCGAATCTGCATTATTGTTCATCTGGAAAGTGCTGCAGTTGCAGAAGAATCGGCAGAGTCGGAAAAGGAAGATCCGTTGGAAGTTGCGGCAACGTTCGCACCGGGCGAAACGCCTGCGCCCGAGCCTGCAGATTTGCTCAAACTGATCGAAAAGTGGAAGGCCGAGCTCACCGGCAAACACAAAATAAGTCCTGACCGATTGATCGTGTTTTACAGAAAGTCAGGTGCGCCCGGGGGTAACAGCCTGAAAACCTGGATCGTGCCTTCCGGTGCACGCCTTCCTGATCCGAACGCTGAACCCGGCGAGGAGTTAGCCGACGATGCCACCTCCGGTGAAGAACACAGCGATGGGGTTGAGGTTAAAAAGAGTAATATACGTCCCTGACCATCTAGAGTTATCACCACGCAACCGCCACTCCGGTCCAACGATTTGCACTGAGTCTAAGGCTTATCGGGTCAAGCCATCTTGCGCGCTCCGCTGCATGCAGTTGCTGGGCGCCTCCTGCAAGAACTTCAGGCGTTCTTGTTCTTTTCATCCCAGCTCATCGGTTCCCACAACTCCACCTTGTTCCCATCAGGATCCATCACCCACGCGAACTTCCCGTTTTCATGAGACTCGGGGCCCTGGATGATTTCGACCCCGCCCGCGCGGAGCTGCGCGATCATCTCCCCGAGATCGTCAACCCGGTAGTTGATCATAAAAGATGAGTCGCTGGGGCTGAACCACTGGCTTTCTTTTTCTGCGGCGTGCCACACGGTGAGCCCTTTATCCTCGGCCTTGTCGTCCGGCCATTTCAGGACGGCACCGCCCCAGCTCTCTAGTGGAATGCCCAGGTGCTCCTGATACCAGGCCGCGAGCGCGGCACGGTCATTTCTGCTTTTGAAAAAGACCCCACCGATCCCGGTAATTCTCGCCATCGTTGCCTCCGCTGAGTAGAAATGCCAATGCTTTTAGCCGCCCATTCCGTCCACAAAGAAGGCGGCGCCGCGATCACCAGGCTAGCTTCGGATGCCCATGTCGTCCAGCAAGCCCTGCCGGTTGCGCCACTCTTCTTCCACCTTCACAAACAGTTCCAGGTGAACGCGATGGCCGAGCAGGTGTTCGATATCTTCCCGCGCGCTGATGCCAATCTCTTTCAAACGCGCGGCGCCTTTTCCAATGACGATCTTTTTTTGCGATCCGCGCTCAACCAGAATCGCGCAATGGATACGGGTGAAGTCTTCACGCTCCTCGTCCCACTTTTCCACCACGACTGCGGTCACATAAGGAATTTCGTCCTGCGTCTGCAACAGAATTTTCTCACGCACAATCTCCGCCACCATGGTGCGCACTGACTGATCGGTCAAATCATCTTCGTCAAATAACGGCTCGCCCTCCGGAAGATGCTTAATCATTTCCGCCGGCAGGACCTCGCTTACGTCGCCGCGCAAAGCAGAGATAGGAATCAGCTCTCGCCAGTCGTATTCATTTTGGTACCAGTCGAGTAATGGCAGCAATTCCTTCTTGTCTTTGAGCTTATCGATCTTGTTAAGCAAAAGCAGAGAGGGCTTCTTAGCGCGTTGGATAAGTTCAAGGACAAACTTATCCCCGCTGCCGGTGGACACTGACGCATCGCGAATCAGGCAAACGAGATCCACTCCCATCAGCGCATCCTGCACCGTCGCCATCATCCGCCGGTTCATCTCGTAGCCGGGTTTATGCACGCCGGGTGTGTCAACTAAAACGATCTGGCCTTCGGGTTTCGTAATTACACCCTGAATCTTGAACCGGGTCGTTTGCGGCTTATCGGATACGGCGGCGATCTTCTGCCCGACGAGCTGATTCAAAAGCGTCGACTTGCCGGCGTTTAGCCTGCCAATAAAGGCGACGTAGCCGCTTCGATGGCTTTTAGTTTTTGTGGTGCCGTTTGAGATTTGGATTTGCTTTCTCAGCGAAGAGCTGGACCAGGTTAATCAATGTCTCGGTCGTCTTTTCCAAACCGCGACGTGAATTGAATTCGAGTTTGCCGTGGAAATTGTTTCCGCCTGTGAAGAGATTCGGCGTCGGCAGGCCTCTGAAAGTTAGCCGCGCGCCGTCGGTGCCGCCGCGAATTGGTTCGAGGCGTGGTTTAAGGCCGGCACGCCGGGTCGCTTCAAACGCGTTCTCTGTTAGCTCAGGATAATTCTTGAGCACCTCTTTCATGTTCTTGTAGTTCTCTTCCACGGCAATGCTGATCTTAACTTTCGGAAACTTTGACTGTGTCTGGGCCATCATATCGCGAAGCATTTTTTCTTTGGCGTCCAGACCGCTCAAATCGAAGTCGCGTAGCAGTACCTTGATGCTCGACTGCTCGATGTCGGCAACGCCTGCGTATGGGTGCACGAAGCCCACGCGGCCTTCGGTGGTTTCCGGCAACATGTCTTGAGGAAACCTTCCGAGATAATCACCAAGAGCGAAGGCCGCGTTGACCATGATTCCCTTCGCCATTCCCGGATGCGTACTCATGCCCTTGAAAGTGACAACCGCGGCGCGGGCGCTCCAGGTTTCTTCGTTGATCATGCCCAGTGATTTTCCGTCAACCGTATAGGCGAACACCGCTCCAAAATGTTTGACGTCAAACTTTTCAATCCCGCCGCCGACTTCTTCGTCGGGCGTAAAAGCGATAGCCAGGTGTCCGTGCTTGATCTGCGGATTCTGAATCAGGGTGTCAACCATTGTCATGACTTCGGCGATGCCGGCCTTGTCGTCGGAACCAAGCAAAGTGGTGCCGTCGGCCGTGATGATATCGTCTCCAATCAGCTCTTTTAGGACGGGAGTGTTTGCGGCGGTGATTACCTGGGTCGGATCCTTGGGCAGCACGATGTCGCCGCCCTGATAATTTTTATGAATGATGGCGTTTACGTTTTCGCCTGATACGGCCGGCGATGTGTCCATGTGGGCGATGAATCCGACCACGGGCACGCGCAAATTGTCGGCCAGGTTCCCTGAAATCTTTGCGTAAACGATTCCAAATTCGCTGACATTCACTTCCTCAGCGCCTAGTTCCGTCAACTCTTTTGCGAGCAGATTGGCGAGCACGAGTTGCTTTTTTGTGCTGGGAACAGTTGTTTGATCCTCTGCCGATTGCGTGTCGATTTTTACGTACCGAAGAAAGCGATCAAACGCGGACTCTTTGGGTGGTTTTACGGTTTGTGCCTGGATGGAAACGGCGATAAACAAACCAAGCATGAAGGCGAACACAGATTTCATTTCCAACTCCTCGGACTGTATCAGGCTTACTGGGGAGGATTAAGACTAACCAAGGATGCCGGCAAATCAAAGTGCGCTGCCTCGTGGAATTCAGGTTAGTGTCGAGTGGTATCTTCCGCTTCCTCATCGAGATCAGGCTCGCCGATTGGAGCATGAGGATTACGATCATTGTATAGCTGTCGCAATCTTTGAAAGTATTGATCCTCTGTAATTGACTGTCCGGTTCGAGCATCGACCAACGTGAATTTGACCTTGCGCTTAGAGTTTGTAACAGGCTGGAAAAGCATCATCGTTACATTCTCAAACTTCTCTCCCGGATCGGTGTAATCCCTGCGACCACTAACCGTCGCGAATAGCTTGGTAGCCCTGAGAAACGTGGACTTTGTGCGAATTCTCGTGACATCTTTGTCCGAGGCTATCGGAAAAGCGAACAACATGCAGACGATTGAATATGGGAATCTTAAATGTAGAGTAATCGCCTCAGTTAAGAGATCTCCAAAGCGGTTCTTCAGATTTTTGCCGAATGGCGCAAAGTTGATGCTCTTAATTGAAACAGCCATTAACAAACCATGCTGTTCATCCGAAAAACTAACATCTACTTTCTTTGGTCCTAACCCGCCTTGGAATGCTTTCTCACCTGGACCATTCGGCAGAGGCTTTACTCCTCGAAAGCCAACGTTCCTTAGGCCTGACGCAACCTCCCGAGCTAGGTGGGCTGACAGTATCTCCGAATAGCGCTTCTTCTGCGCCTGAGTCGCTGTCTCATCAGGCAGTGGGCCTGTGGCAATAATGGCAGAGACTAAACTCATGTGGAGTTGCTCCGAGCGCATCTACGATTCATTAGTATTTCAGCCGCAGACTGCAACAGACCACAATCGCGTTGACTCAACCCAAGATTTTGCCTAAGGATGAGGTCATCGGCGCGATCCTGAGCCAACTGCTCTCTGCCTGATCGAAACAATGAGTCGAGTTCGCCGGCAAAGTCTCGCAATGAGGAATCTGCCATATCTGTTCCGGCAAGAAGACAATTTTCAGCCTCAGTGGGTTCCACCTTCAACATGCCTCCGCCCAATGCGTGGCCCTCAACTTCTACGCTAAGCCGTGTAAGGGAGGTCTGCCACATCGCGGCGATTGAATCGGTACTGAGTGTTGTTTCGGCATGAGCTCTCAGAATGTGTAGGCTGTTTGGCGCTACCACCCCGGCGTTGTTAGTTACGAGTCGCGGTGTGGTTCCGCTCATGTAGGTCAAGAAAGCATCTGGTTCGTACACGTGAGGGACTGAATACCAAGGGGAACGAACTCGACACTTATATGCGTCAGGCACCTGCTCACTTCTTCCGTACTCTAAATAACTCAGTACGCTTTCAGGTAGACCAGCATTCCTCGGAATCGACAGCAGATAACCCGCCTGACCCGATGAGGTCGCCGCTTGCCAGTCGTCGGCCGTAAACCGCACTCCTGACAGCGCCCGACCTCTACGGACGGCTGGTTTCAAGAATCGTTTGGGAATCTGTCTACGCCTTGCTTCGTCGGGTGAAAGATGAAAAAAGTGATTTGCCCCAGTTACATATCCGATTCCGACGTCCACCAATTGGCCAAGGGGCTTAACAAGGTTCAGTTGTTTTAGCTCCCGGTAAAGGTCTCTGGTTCTCTTAGGGAGGAAGTACTCAATGAGCCGTTCACTGCCATCAACCAAAGACCCTGCCTTCAGCTGACGGGTGCCTCCAATCCTGTAACTGGATCGCGTCGAGCGTCCCGTCAAGATTCCTGCATGCTCTACATCGCGGTGGAGAAAACCCGAAAAGCGAGCTGCTCGTCGGTCGGCAAGTAGCAAGAGAGTGTCTTCGCTCAAGGAAGGAAAGAGTTTCTTCCTAAAGGTAAGGAACGTCACCTTGCCAAAGGAGTCTTGAAGATGTCTTAGTACGGGGATCGCGTAATTTGCATGGGCAATTTCCATCGGTACTACCATTGCCAATCTCCCGCCGGGCTTCACCATCGAGATACTATGGACAACAAATGGAGCCCAGGAACTGGACAGCTGCGTCAAGCGTACACCCTGCTCGGCTGCCAGACTCAACGCCCGGTTTCGCGTCTCAGATGTGAATCTGTGATAACGAATGAAAGGCGGATTTCCTACAACTGCATTTACTTGATATACGGGCAGTGGCTCTATGTCGAAGAAATCGCGCTGCCAGAGGTTTCGTTGGCCTATTCCAAACTCGTCACCAAGCTTCTCACTAATCAAGGCGTGCACACGTGGATCCAACTCCACACCGAAGACTTGCTCAGCAGGTCTCCCGCCAAGGGCCAGTAACCGATTACACGCAGAGCGTACGAATACTCCACCACCAAACGATGGATCCAGGACAGTGTCGCGTGCAGAACGAATCGCCCACCAGACCAGGAAATCTGCTATCTGGATATCGGTATAAAACGCGCCAAGTGTCTTAGCGGCTTCACCGTTGGGAGGATCGATCCGAGAAGGTTCATGCATTTTGATGTGGGTAGTCTAATGCCACGGCTATCTACAGTCCAGTCTTAGGCCCGTGTCGTTGTCGCCACTCGCGACCGCGCCGATCAAGTTCATCGAGCGCCGCCTGCAACTCATCCCGTTTCGCTTCCAACTCCTCCTTGTCCGCGTCCGCGGAGACAAAAATTGGAAGAGCGATATCAACGAGAGCGCGCGTGAATGGCAGGGGTGCCTGAGTCTGGTCCCAGCTTTTCTTCGCCTCCCAATAACGGCGCGGCGTAATCGTAAAGGGCAAAATAGGCTGGCCTGTTTTCTTTGCCAACAGAACACCACCCATCTTGGCGACATACCGAGGGCCCTTTGGACCATCGATAGTAAACGCAGCTCCATAACCAAGGCGCAGGAGCCGCTCCATCCTGGCCAGCGCCGTCGCTCCGCCTCGAGTGCTTGATCCTCGCGCGGCGCCACTGCCAAAGCGCTGAATGAATCGCGCGATGTATTCCCCGTCGAAACTGCGCGACGTCATTACTACAATGCCCCGCTTCTGCCAGAAATGAATCGACGCAAAAATGCGGTTGTGCCAAAACGTGTAGATAGGTTTTTGGTTGGCTTGCGTGGCCGCTTTGAAGTTTTCCCAGCCTTCAACCTGGTAACGAATAGTACTGCCCACCAACCTGATGATCGTATAAAACGCGAAATCAGCGATGCGAATCAACAGCCTGGTGCCTGGTGGATAAGATGAAAGATCGGCAAACGTGAAGGCGTCCGCGATAACTTGCTCGTCGGTAAGCTTTCCCCTCGTCTGTACCCGCGCGGCAGCTTTCATAGGACCTTAGTAGCGTTCAAAGTGATGGATATCGGAAACAAATCTCGGACTAGGGTGTCTTAAGAATCCGAATGCCATCGAAGGTTGCATAAAATGAAACTAGCCCTGTCCTTTTGTTTTTCATTCTGTCTGGTGGTCGTGTTGCTCGCGCTCTTTTGGGTGGTTGGGGTAATTGGCCAATCACCGGCAATTCCAGTGCAAACTCCGAACGTGAGTTATTCTGACATCATCCTTCACCAGAAGAAGCGCAATCCTATCGATGATCACAATCCAGTCCGCCTTGTGCCGCGACATTTTGAACGAAAGGCCGCTGACGCGCTGACCTCCTCTCAATATATGTCCGGCTCGCCCGGCGGCCTCGTCTTCCAACGTTTGTGAATCCACAACCACTGGTCCGGATAAAGGCGCACCATACGCTCGACTGCCGCTGCGAAACGCGCAGTGTTCACTTCGATGTCTTTCTCGTGATCACCGGTGCGAACCAAGTCCACTGGCGGGTCGCCGTGAAAGAAGTAACGACGCCGCTTCGGGTCCCAGACAGCGCAAGTCGGAATTACCAATGCGTCGGTCTTTAACGCGAGCGTGGCAATGCCGGCGGTGGTACACGCAAGTTTTCCAAAGAATGGCACGAAGACGCCTTCGCGCGTTTGCGTATTCAAATCTGAAAGCACGCCGAGCGTACCGCCTTCACGCAAAACTCGGAGTGATTGTCGCGCCGCGTTTTTCTTGTCTATCGCGCGGTTTCCGAATCTCGTTCTAATCCCCTCGATCATTTCTTCAATTCGATCATTGTCTAAAGGTCGGACAAGAAAACTGATCGGGTATTCCAGAGCAGACCAGCCGAAGCTGTGAAGTTCCCAAACACCAAGATGGCCAGTTAAAAAAATTACGCCACGTTTAGCGCGCTCAGCGTCACGCAAGTGGGCCAACCCGACCTCGTCGTATTCAATAAGGTTTCGTAGGGATTCGGGAGTGGCGCGCGGCAACTGGCTAAACTCGCCCAGCAGTCGTCCCAGGCTCAGGAAAGAGCCGCGGAGAATGCTTCGTCGCTCGTAATCCGTCATTTCCGGAAAGGCAATTTCGAGATTGCGCAGCCCCGTCCGCCGCAGCTTGCCCGGGAGCCGATAACCCACGCGGCCAACGATCGAGCCAACGCCGAGCGCGAGCCGTCGCGGCAAGATGCCGAGACCGGAGAGAAGGGTACGCGCAATTGCGTATTCAAATGACGCCTGAAATTTGCCGGGTTTGGCCATCTGGTAGGAGGAGGAGTGTAACACGGGCGTGACCAGGGACCGGCGACCGCCGACGGGGAAGAGTCCAATGTCTAAGGTCCAATGTCCAAAGTCCCTTCTCACGAAACTAGCGGGGACTCGCCCAGCTAAAGTAAATCGGTGGCGCGGGCTTCGTCCCTTCGACTTTGGACCTTGGACTTTGAACTTTGGACTTACTTGCTCGTCACTTCCTGCGTCCCAGTGATATATTTCGAACGCACTGAGCCGAAATGTCGTAAGTTGCATTTGGAAGCTGTAAGTCTCTCCCTTAATTATCAACGCAGAATGGAGCTGGATGGAGAAACGTAGGATTCTCATCGTCGATAACAACGATGAACTGCGTGCCATACTTGAAGACGTGCTCGGCAGTCTGGGCCATGAGGCCGTAGTGACCGGCGACCGCGAAGAAGCTCTCAATCGCGAAGACCTGGATCAGTTTGACCTGATTATTAGCGACCTTACCGAAGATGCTCCGGCTGAACAATCAGCGGGGACGGCCCTGAGAGAACAACCCACTCGGCCAATTGGCGAATTGCATCGGAAACATCTTCTAACGCCCGTCGGCTTCAGTTCTTCTGAACCGATCATCGTCAAGGCGTTCAAGATGGGCGCCGGAAACTACGTGCGCGGCCCTTACGATAAGCAGGAGCTTCGCGACATCGTCGAGCAGACGTTGTCCTACAAGCTCAGGTATGTTGACGACCCGCGACTGCTTTCCCACACCCACGAGAAAATCGAATTTGAACTTCCCAGCGATCTGACGCTGATGAATGGAGTGCTTCAATATTTGCTGGAACGGGTGGCCAAGCTGGGATTGATTTCGCGAGAGGGGTCGAACCTTTTCGTAGCGCTGGACGAAGCGTTTGTAAACGCGGTCAAGCACGGCAATAAAGACGATCCAAAGAAGCTGGTCCGGGTAGGCGCGGAACTCACACCCACCGAGGCGTCTTTCACCATCGAAGATGAAGGCGAAGGATTCGATGTGCAAACAATCCCCGACCCTCGCGATCCGGCTAATTTATTCAAGTCGTCAGGCCGCGGTGTGTTGCTGATATACAACATCATGGACGAAGTTGAGTACAATGCGCAGGGTAATCGCGTGAAGATGGTTAAGAGACCGGCGCCTTCAGTTGAAACCCAACTCGTTGAATCCGACACACCCAGCGACAAACAAGCCCGTAACGGCTAATGATTCATCACGACGTTCACACTCCGTCGCGGCGACACCTCCCACCGATTCTGCAAAGTCGTTCTGGAAATCCTGGCCCTGGTGGCTGACCCCATCTCTAATTGCACTCCTGCTGGTTCTGTTGTTCGTTGATCCGTTTATCGGCGACTGGGACGGCATGGACTACACTATGCTGTCGCTCGCGGGCTATCCCAGTTCAATGGCCCTCGGGCGAAACCTTTTCATTTTTGGCAACCACGCGCTCTATAAAATCGCCTCCTCGCTTTTCAACGTCCAGCCGGAAAACGCCTATCTGATTTTCAAGTACGCGGTGGTGGCCCAGGTTCCATTCGCCGTGATCGCATGTTGGGTTTTGGCTCGCGATTTCACGAAGTCGGTTCATGCTGCGACGCTGGCCGCGCTGTTCATCGCTGTATCTCCAGTGTTCGTGCTTTATGGCGGCCAGGTGATGACCGATGTTCCCTCCGTCCTGCTGCTCGCAGTGGCGCTGTTTATTCATTATCGCGGATTGCGGGAAGAGCGGATCTGGAAGGTTATGCTCGGCGCCGCGCTACTCGGACTGGGGATGAACCTTCGTGAGACGATTGGATTCTATGCTCCCTGGCTCGTGTTTGCGCCGTTCGTTTGCGGTTGGAAACTACAACGCCGTCACGTCGTCATCATTATCCTTGCGTGTCTGCTGTTTCTCCTCTGCGCCGGCGGGTGGTTTGCCTACTGGTTTCTTACCGTGGACCACTATCGCGGTATCTGGTTTGGCTGGCGCGAGTCCATGCGACAGGAAACTGCGCGGCATCCGATTACGCTGCAGAATCTCAAACCTTACCTGACGTATTTCTTTGTCAGCGCGCCGTTGGTCTTCGTGAGTCTCGCGTTTGCGTTTAGAAACGAATGGCGCGAACGCCGTATGTCACCGCTCTTGCTCCTTGGTTTGACGGGATTGTTCGCCAATCTCTTGTTGTTTCTCAATTACAGCACTTCGGTTAACTGGCGCTACTTTCTCACCGGACTTCCGGCGCTGGCGCCATTGTCTGCAAGCTTTCTGATTCGCACCCTGGGCCGTCGCTTTGGCAGCGTGCGGCTGGCTTTCATTTCCTGCCTGGTCGCGCTGTTAACACTTGGCGTCGTCTTCAGTCTCTTAATTCGTCCCGCCAGCCGGCAGTTTATTGAGCGACGCGCCATGAGCAAACAGTATCGATACCAGCTGGAAAAGCTGCCGCGCGATGCCGTAATGATTTCTGGTTCACAAACCATCGCGGTGACCTATTGGAAAGCGATCGGCCTTGGCGAATGGCAAACCATCGGCACTGGCGGCGGCTGGCCCGGCGATGATTTTGTTCCCCTGATTGAAAACTACTTGAAGGAGGGTCGTCGTGTTTTTCTTGACGCCGATCCGCGTTGGTGGCTGCCGTGCGGTTGGCAACGCGACGAGATTCCGGTGATCGTAAGACTGCAAGAGCAATTCAGGTTTCGCCGCGTCACCGATACGATTTACGAAATAAGACCTCCTTTTGAAAAGGGTGTTGGCGCTGACGAACACCCCCATTTGGAACGACTGCTTCCGGAAAACCGGCCGGAGGATACGAAGAAGTGTCCGCTGGTAAGCTCGTAATGATTAGAGGTCAGTGATCAGAAGTCAGAGGTCAGAGATCAGATGTCAGAGATCTGAAGGTAGAGGTGGGTGCGCTCTCCGAGCCCCGACCTCCTGGTCGCTGATCGCTGACTTCTGATCCTCTGATCTCTGACTTCTGACCACTGACCACTGACCGCGATGCCCTACGAACTTTTCCTGGCTCTTCGTTACCTGCGCGCTCGCCAAAAGCGGCGCCTCGTACGCGCGACCGCGTTGATCGCGGTAGTTGGTATTGCAGTTGGCGTGGCGGCACTGATGTTTACACTCTCGCTGGCCCACGGTTTTCGCGACGAAATGCGCGACAAGATTCTCGGTGGAACCGCGCACCTCACGGTTATGCGCAACGACGGTCAGGCTATTGCCGATCACAAGAGCGTTGCAGCACGCATCGCAACGATTGACGGCGTGATAGAGGCGACGGGAACAACTTACGACGGCGCTGTTGTAATTGGACCAAAGGGGGGCGCGTACGCAGTGCTTCGCGGCCTTGATGATTCTGCCTCCGCCGCGGTTGCGGCTCTCGACAAATCAATGATCGCAGGGGATGCGGCTACCCTTTTTGAGACTAATCCAGATCCGGCCACCGGCAACCGCAAACGTCCCCAGGTTTTACTCGGGTCGGAGTTGGCGGCGCGCACCGGACTTCAGAATGGCGACGTTGCCGAGGTCGTATCTGCCGCAGCGGGTTGGGGAAGTTCAACTCAACGATCTTTTCGCATTCAGGTAGTTGGAGTTTTCCGTTCCGGTCTTTTCGAATACGACTCAACCTGGGCCTACATATCGCTCGATAGGGCGCCGGATTTTACTAGTGGCCGGCATGTCGCATCAGTGATTAGTGTGCGCTTGCGAGATATGGATGCGGTCAAGGAAACAGCGGCAAAGGTGCAGCAACTCCTGGGCAACTCGTACACGTCGGTTGATTGGCAGGAAGCGAATCGTCCATTGTTTGCGGCCCTGGCGCTGGAAAGCCGCGTGGGCGCTATTATTATTGGGCTGATCATTCTCATCGCAGCACTCAACATCACAACGACGCTGATCCTCGTAGTTACTGAACGTCGCCGCGACATCGCGGTCCTCAACACTCTCGGGGCAACAGGCAGAAGCATCATGAGTGTTTTTGTGATCGAAGGGGCGGTGGTAGGTTTGGTTGGAGCGGCTGCGGGAGTGTTACTGGGAGTGGTTGCGATCCTGACCGCAAATCGTTATCAACTCGTAAGCTTACCCGCGGATGTCTATTCAATCAGCAACGTACCCTTGAGCTTAAATCTGCGTGACGCTGTTTTGGCGGCCGCGGTCGCAATTCTTCTGAGTGTGATTGCCACGCTTTACCCGGCGCTCGCGGCGGCGCGCATTCGACCAGCGGAAATGCTCCGCGATGCAGGATAAGTCCAATGTCCAATGTCCAGAGTCCAAAGTCAAAGACAGCAGTCCCTGACGCTGCTGAAGCGCGAGGCGACGAGAGGACAACAAGGCATGATGGTGAAGCGGACTTTGGACTTTGGACTTCGGACTTTGGACTGCGGGTGAGTGACCTGCGAAAAAGTTTTCTAAATCCCAATGGTGAACGAATTGCTGTTTTACGTGGCGCAAGTTTCTCCGTCAACGCGGGTGAGAGCGTTGCGATCGTCGGTGCGTCAGGTGCCGGAAAATCAACTTTGCTGAATTTGCTTGGCGGACTCGAAGCGCCGGATCACGGAAGCATTGTGGCCGGCAAAGTTGCGATTGAAGGCGCCAGCCAGTCTGCACTCGCGCATTTTCGAAACCAGCAGGTGGGTTTTGTATTTCAGTTTCACCATTTGTTACCGGATCTAACCGCAGTTGAAAACGTGAGCCTGCCGCTCTTGATCCGGAGGATGCAACCGCGCGAAGCCTTCCGCCACGCCATGAACGCGCTTGAAGAGGTAGGGCTCGAACGTCAGGCAACTCACCTGGTGGGAAGCCTGTCAGGCGGGGAACAGCAGCGCGTCGCGCTTTGCCGGGCCCTCGTTCACCGGCCGCAGATTGTTTTCGCCGACGAACCGACTGGTAATCTCGACGCAACGATTGCGGACGAAATAGCGCGTTCGCTGGTCGCTTATGCGAAGAAACTCCCCGGAATCGTCATTCTGGCAACACATAGTCACGATGTGGCAGCGCTCTGTGACCGCATACTAACTCTCCATGACGGGCGAATTCTCGCGCCAAACGAAGTGAAGCAATAACGCAAACCGGCCATTTGAAATCGGCCATCAGTTAAGACTTTATTAACCCCACAACAAACAATCCTTTTGACGCCCTGATTCATGGGTTATAATGCGCCCCAGTTGCCGGGCGGATTGCTACTTCGCCCGGCATGGTAATCATACGGGCCTGTTCGACGAGTAAAAACGAATGTTCGAACGTTACACCGAAAAAGCTCGCCGCGTAATTTTCTTCGCTCGCTACGAAGCATCGCAGTTTGGAGCTCCGGCCATTGAGCCCGAACATCTGCTGCTGGGCTTGATGCGTGAAGATAAAACCCTCACGGGCCGTTTCTTCCCTCGCGCCCAGGTCTCAATCGAATCTATTCGCAAAGAAATTGAAGGCCGGACGCTGCTCCGTGAAAAGATTTCGACTTCCGTTGAGCTGCCTCTTGCTCCGGAAACGAAGCTGGTGCTCGCTTACGCACACGAGGAAAGCGACCGGCTACAGCACCGGCATATTGGAACTGAACATCTTCTGCTCGGTCTTCTCAGAGGTGATCGTTCGATGGCCGCTGAGATCCTTTATGAACGCGGGCTGCGATTGAATGCCGTGCGTGACGAAATTGCGCGCCAGTCGGGGGCCGATTCCCGAAGCTCTCAGAAGAAAGACACACCCCACCTGATCGAGTTTTCCCGCGATCTAACGGAAGACGCTTCAAACGACAAACTGGATCCGCTGATCGGACGCGAAGCTGAAATTGAGAGACTGGTCCAGATCCTTTGCCGCCGCACCAAGAATAATCCGGTGCTGATTGGCGAGCCCGGTGTAGGCAAAACGGCAATCGTCGAAGGACTGGCCCAACGTATCATTGACGGCGAAGTGCCATCGTTCCTGGAGAACAAGCGCATCCTTTCGCTCGATCTGTCGTTGATCGTTGCCGGGACAAAATACCGCGGTCAGTTCGAAGAGCGCTTGAAGCAAATCATGCGGGAGCTGGTCGAGAACCCACAGTACATCGTGTTTATTGATGAGCTTCATACTCTGGTCGGCGCTGGTTCCGCCGAAGGCTCGCTCGACGCGGCAAATATACTGAAGCCGGCACTCTCGCGCGGCGAGTTGCAATGCATAGGCGCCACCACTCCCGCCGAGTTTCGCAAGTCGATCGAGAAAGACCGCTCGCTCGAGCGACGCTTCCAGGCGGTCAAGGTTCCACCGCCGACCGAAGAAGAAGCAGTCGAAATTCTTGGCGGCGTGCGCGAACGCTACGAAAGCTTTCACCAGGTCAGGTACACCGACGACGCTTTGCACGCTGCGGTTTACCAGTCGCACCGTTACATTCCCGACCGTTTCCTTCCTGATAAGGCTATCGACGTGATTGACGAGGCCGGAGCGCGCGTGAAACTTCGCGTCCGCCGGGAACAGGGAGGCCTCGCAGACTGGGACCAGATTCGCGAGTGGGCACATGAACCGTTGCTCAGTGCCAACATCGAAGAAGAGGAAGACGATCTCATCACCGCTCAGGTCACGCGCGACGATGTTGAAGAAGTAATCGCCAGATGGACGGGCATCCCGGTGACCTCCCTGAAAGAAGAAGAGACGCATAAACTTTTGCGGATTGAGGAAGAGCTTCACGAACGGGTGGTCTCGCAACGCCCCGCCATCTCCGCCCTGGCTCGCGCCATTCGCAGATCGCGCGCCGGCCTTAAAAATCCGTTGCGGCCAGTTGGTTCTTTTCTCTTCCTCGGTCCGACGGGTGTCGGAAAAACTGAAGTCGCCCGCTCACTCGCACAGGTCCTGTTTGGCAGCGAGCGTTCAATGATTCGCTTTGACATGTCGGAATTCATGGAAAAGCATTCAGTCTCGAAGCTGATCGGTTCGCCTCCGGGCTACGTCGGCCATGAAGAGGGGGGCCAGCTAACCGAACGGATCAAGCGCGCGCCCTATTCTGTTTTGCTGTTTGATGAAATTGAAAAGGCGCACCCGGATATCTTCAACGTCTTATTGCAGGTTTTCGAAGACGGCCTGCTGACAGACGCGCTGGGCAACGCAGTTGATTTCAAGAACGCTATTATCATCATGACTTCCAATATCGGCGCCCGCTTCATTCAGAAGAAAGGCACCCTCGGTTTCCAGGGAACCACCGACGCTTCGCGTGAAAAAATGGAAGAGATGGTAATGTCCGCGGTTCGCCAAACGTTCAATCCGGAGTTTATCAATCGCCTCGATGAGATAATCATTTTCGATGAATTGCTGAGGGACGATTTGATCGACGTCATTCAACTCCAGGTTGACCAGATGAACCGGACCATGTCGCGACATGGTTTCGAAGTTCGCCTGACTGACGAAGCGAAACGCTGGATCGTGGACAAAACCTGTGCAGATCGCCTCTATGGCGCCCGGCCGCTCCGTCGTGCGCTGCAAAAGCACGTCGAGGATCCGCTCTCCGAGGCCCTGATTCAGGGACATCTCGGAAGAGCCTCGCTGGTCGAAGTTTTCCTCGACGGCAACGATCTAAACTATCGTCCTATGGGCGTCGAAACGCCGGACGACGCGCTGTTAATTCACTGAAACCGCTTTGATTTGCACCGTCCGGGCCGGTTTAAGGCCGAAGGAAAGGGCAAGGGCGAGATTCGTGGCATGAAGTAGCACTGCCCGATCTCCTTTGCCTTTTTACTTTTGCGCTATCGGTTCGGTATAATGCGCGACTTTGCTGGACAAGGTTGGGTAGGCGCTGGCAACGAGACCGTCCCACTTGGGAATCCAAGGGTTCCAATCTTATGGCCGGATTTGCAAGCAGGCGTTGCGCTGGTTTTACCTTTATTTCGAAAAGATAAATTTATCACCCATTTTCAGCTCCCCGAAGTATCTGAGATCCGGTAAGTACCTCTGAGGGAAAAGGCACCTATGCATTTATATCGCGGGTTTTTGCTCATTGTTTTGAGCGGAATCGTCCTGCTGGCTTCCATGATCTATGCTCTGCCTCGGGTTCGGGCGCAGCAAACTCAACAACGCCTGGTCGAATCGGTCGATGTCATTAACAACCGGCGTCTCAGAAAAGACGACATTCTCTACTACGTCCAGACCCGCCCCGGAGACCCGTATAACGAAGCGCAAGTTCAACGCGATTTGCAAGCAATTCTTCAGCTCGAGTGGTTCGATAAGACCGCTACCCGCGTGCTGACGGAGGAAGGCGCTCGTGGTGGTATCAATATAATCTTTGAAGTGAAAGAGTTGCCGATTATTCGCGATCTTCAGTTTGAGGGTTTGAAGAGCGTCGCCGAATCGGATGTACTAAAAGCTTTCCGTGAAAGACGCGTTGGTGTTTCCAAGGAAAGTACCTACAACCCAGTCAAAGCGCGAAATGCCGTCCGCGTCCTGAAAGAGCTGCTGGCCTCCAAGGGTCATCCAAACGCGACAGTTGAACAAAAACGCGATGAGGTTTCGGCGACTTCAACTGCGCTTACTTTTGTCGTCAATGAAGGTGACCGTGTCCGCGTGGTCGAGATTCAGTTTGAAGGCAATACCGTTTTTAGTGACGGTAAACTTCGCGGCGCCATGAAACTGGTCAAAGAAGCCGGGCTAATCACTCGCTTCAAGGGACAGGACATTCTTGATCGCGAAAAGCTGGAATACGATCTGAGATTTGTCGACAACTACATGCGCTCCAAGGGCTATCTTCAGGCGCGTCATGGAGAGCCTCGCGTCGAAGGCATCGGTCGTCGCCGAACCGGCTTCCCGATCCTGCCTCTTCCCCTGCTTTCTTCAGTGGACGAGGCATTGCGTGTCACGGTTCCAATCGTTGAAGGCAAGGTCTATCGCATCGGAGAAATGAAGATCGAGGGAAACTCCATTTACTCGGAAGACGCCATTCGCAGTGTCATCGGTCTCAACAAGGGCGACATCGCAAACGGCGAAAAGATCGGCAAGGCCCTATTCGAGAACCTCAAAAAGATTTACGGCGGCCAGGGCTTCATTGAATACACTGCAGAACCCACCCCGACCTTCAAAGAGAACCCACAAAAACCCGACGAAGGCATCGTGGATTTCGTTATCACGATTGAAGAAGGCAAACAGTTTTCGCTGCGCCGGCTCGAGTTTATTGGCAACACGTTTACGCGCGACAACGTTTTGCGCCGCGAAGTGTTGCTAAATGAAGGTGACATCTACGACCAGAACCGCTGGGAGTATTCCATCATTAAGCTAAACCAGCTTGGATATTTCGATCCGATCGACAAAGACAAAGACGCCAATTTCAAGACCAACGAGGAAGAAGCTACCGTCGATGTTGATCTAAAAGTCGTCGAGCGCGGTCGCCAGCAGATATCCTTTAACGGTGGGCTTTCCGGCATTGGCGGATCATTCTTTGGACTCGAGTATTCGACCAATAACCTCCTCGGCCGTGGTGAAGTGTTGTCGCTAAACCTCGCTGCCGGTAACCGCCAAAAGTCTTTTCAGTTTTCGTTTACTGAGCCCTACATCAATAATCGCCCTATCAGCGCGGGCTTCTCGGTCTTCGGTTACACGCAAAAGTTCTTCGGCGAAGGCACTTTCCTTTCTCAGAATCTCGAAGCGCAGTCAGGACTTACTGGCAGCCAGCTTGATTTCCTGAATGTGAGTGACGAAAACCTTTTCACCCGCACCTCGTACGGCGCCACCCTGTTCGCCAGTGCCCCGCTGTCCGAGTTTTATCGGAAGCGCGCTTTTACTCAGCTTTCCCGGGTTGGTCTTTCGTATCAGCTCTCGATGTCGAGCGTAAAGGATCCGGAAGTTAACCAGGATCCGGCGAATGCTGCGCGATTCATTCCGGTGATCTACAAGCAGCCCAACATTGTTACCAGTCGAGCGACGGGAAGTTTTACTTACGACACTCGCAACGCCAGCGTCGACCCGACGATGGGCCGCGAGATCACTATGCAAGTAGCGTTGGCGGGACTTGGAGGCGATGTCCGCACTTACCAGCCAACGTTGTCCTTTACACAGTTCTTTCCAATTCGACGTAAGCGTTCAGAGAATCCCGAAGTTTTTGGTTTTCGAATCATTGCCGGTACGGTGGGCAGTTTCGGCACTTCGGCCAAAGTAAAAAGTTCCGAGTCGCTCGCCTTCGTTGATGGTGTTCCCATTTTTGAACGTTACTTCCTCGGTGATGAGTTTAGTATTCGAGGATATAACGTGCGGTCCATTAGTCCGCTCGCTCCGCTGGACACGTTCATTACTACAGAGGATGTTGTCATTGCTTCGAACCCGCAGGGCGAGCCGACGCCGGTTCCGGGCGTTCCGTCAAATCTTGCTAACATTGGTTTATTTACCGGACCTACCGGATCAAATGTCGTACAGCTGCCGCGCTCGTATACTCCCATTGGAGCTGATACACAGCTCCTCGGTAACTTCGAATATCGCATTCCAATCATCGGCAGAACGGTGAGCCTGGCGGGTTTTGCCGACGTCGGCACAGCTTTCAACCTGAGAACCAAAAAGGACCAGCTTTTCTCGAGCACCTTTCTTGACGACCAGCCTTTCCTGCAAACAGTTGGCGCGATCAGATGTGCGCGCGCGGGCGGATTCGCGGCGGTAAGTCTGTCGTCACTGGCAGCTTGCAACGCAAATACTGATCTCGCTCTCATACCCGACCGCTCCGGATTTCTGGCGCTCGTGATGCGCGATAATCGTCTGATTACTACGGCTGAGCTCGACAACGCCAGGTGTCCGACCTGCCCGTTTGACCCAAACACCGGTCTACCGTTCGGCTTCCAGTCAGTCTTTCTCCGCGGTCAGGCCCAGACAAATACGGCAGTGCGTCTTTCCCAGAGCTTGTTCTCGAAGTTTGGAGATATCCGTTCGAGTCTGGGAATGGAGGTGCGCGTCCAGGTTCCAATCATCAACGTGCCTTTTCGCCTGATCTTTGCGTATAATCCGAATGCTCGACAAGACCAGATTATCGACGGATTCCCCTTCTTCTTTAACGAGAAGAAAAAGGTCATGCGGTTCAGCGTGGGGCGAACCTTTTAATTTCCCAAAGCCAACCACGGCGGAAGTCTGAACAACTAAGAGAGTTGACCAACCGCCATTTATTTAAGGAGCATTACAAGAAAGCTATGAAAGTAGATCGATTGATAGTCGCCACCGCATTATTTGTCCTGGCGCTCACAGTTTCACCGATGATGGCGCAGACAAGACCCGCTACACCCGCTGGCGCACAAACCGGAGCGGTCCCCGAAAGCAAGATCGCCCTGGTTTATACCGACATGTTTCTCGATCCGAAGCTGGGTATCGCTAAGTTTAATAACCTGGTGACCACGCTGAATCGAGAATTCCAGCCGCGGCAAACGGAGCTGGTGCAACTGCAGGAAAGAATTAAGACACTCACCAACGAAGTGAATCAGGCTCAGGCAGCCAGCGCCGTAGTTGACCAGAAATCGATTCAGGCAAAGATCGATCAGGTCGAGCAATTGAAAAAAGATGCTCAGCGCAAGGCGGAAGATGGACAAGCAGCGTTTGAACGACGACGCAAGGAATTGTTCGCGCCGATGCAGGAAGAAATTGCGAAGGCCCTCGAAGCTTATGCCAAGGCGCACAGCATTAACGTGCTGATCGACGGCAGCCAGGTGCCCCTCGTCTACGCAGCCGACAGCATTGACATCACGCGCCCATTCATCAACGATTTCAACAGCAAGAATCCGGCGACCGCTGCCGTTACGCCGCCCAAGTAAACCTGTCCGAAGGCCCGGGCTCATTTTTAGACGCGGCGATGCGGCCCAGGTTCCGCATCCCGCGTCTCTTTTATTCCCATTATGGAAACTGTACTCGACTCCCAGGCGATTCAGGAGCTACTGCCGCACCGCTTTCCTTTTCTGCTGGTCGACCGAATCATTGAGTTAGAGCCGAAGATTCGAATCGTAGGTATCAAACAGGTGAGCATCAACGAGCCCTTTTTTCAGGGACACTTCCCGGGCGCCCCGGTAATGCCGGGCGTTTTGGTGGTGGAAGCGCTGGCTCAGGTGGGAGCCGTGCTGGCGTTGCGTGAAATTGAAGATCGCGATCAGAAGCTCGTGCTCTTCACCGGGATCCGGGAAGCCCGATTCCGCCGCCCAGTAGTGCCTGGCGATACCTTGACTTTGGAAGTCACCGCCCTGCGCATTGGTTCGCGTGTCCAACGTATGCGGGGTGAAGCCAAAGTGAATGGACAGCTCGTCGCGGATGCCGACATCATGAGTGTAATCGCGGATCGCAGCTCGGCCGTCTAAAGTGGCCGATATCGGCTATCGAAATCCTTTTCGTCAGTAGTCCTACCCAGACGATGTCTTGAATTTATGGCCCTTGCTACCAAGACCAGCAATATTCACCCCACCGCCGTCATCCATTCAGGCGCACGCATCGGGAACAATTGCCACGTCGGACCCTACTCGATTGTGGGCGAGCAGGTTGAGTTAAGAGACGACGTCAGACTCGAGTCGCATTGCGTAATTGATGGTCGCACTCTCATTGGCGAAGGCACAAGAGTATTCCCTTTCGTCTCAATCGGCCTGGCGCCGCAGGATTTAAAATATAGAGGTGAACCCTCGGAAACGAGGATCGGCCGTCGCAATCAAATTCGGGAGTTTGTCACAATTCACCGCGGCACGGCGGGCGGTGGAATGTTGACCCAGATCGGCGACGACTGCCTGTTAATGGCCCAGGCCCACGTTGCCCACGATTGCATTCTTGGTGATGGAGTGATCATGGCCAACGCCGCGACCCTCGCTGGACATGTAATCATCGAGAACAACGCCAACGTAGGAGCCTATTCCGGAGTCCACCAGTTTTGCCGCGTGGGCCAGGAAGCTTACATTGGCGGCTATTCCGTCGTGGTGAAAGATGCGCTCCCCTTTGCTTTGTCAGTCGGCAACCATGCTACCTGCTACGGTTTGAATACCACGGGAATGAAACGTCGGGGCTATTCGCGAGAGGTCATTCGCTCCCTGCATCGCGCCTTCCATCTCCTGCTGTCCTCAAAATTAAATACTTCTCAGGCCTTAGACCGAATCAAGGAAGAAATCAAAGACGTAACCGAGGTCGATTCGCTGGTTCACTTTATCGAATCCTCAAGCCGAGGGGTCATCAAGTAAATGACGAAGGCGGAATGCACAATGCTGAATAACCGAGTCTTCTCCATCCATCAGCCATTCATCGTTCACCGTTCCTCGTTCATCCTTTAATCATGCGTTACGGTTTAATTGCAGGGAATGGCCGGTTCCCTTTCATGGTCGCAGAAGGGGCACGGAAAGCAGGTGTCTCTCTGTCTATCGCCGCGATCCGCGATGAAACAGATCCTGCGCTGGAACGGGAGGCCGATGGCTTTACCTGGATCGGCATTGGTCAGCTTGGCAAACTGATCCGTTTCTTCAAAGCCGAGGGTGTTGAGAAAGCGATCATGGCCGGGCAGGTTAAGCATGTGAGGATTTTTAGCGGCGCCATCCCCGACGCGCGGATGTTGAAAATGTTGCTGCAGCTCCCGCGACGTAACACTGATTCTCTGATTGGCGGTATTGCCGCGGAACTCGCCAGCGAAGGCATTGACCTGGTCGACTCCACGTGTTTCCTTCAAGACTCGTTGCCCGCCGCCGAAACGTTGACGCGCCGAAAACCAAACGCTGCCGAGCGGGCCGACATCGCTTACGGTCAGGACATCGCAAACCAACTGGCGGGACTCAATCTCGGCCAAACAATTGTTGTGCGCGGAAAAGCGTGCGTGGCTATCGAAGCGATGGAAGGCACTGATTCGACGATTCGTCGCGCCGGCGAGATTATGCGCGGCGAACATCAGCGAGGATCGGAAGTGGCAAAGCCCCGGAGCGGTCCTTTGACCGTTATCAAGCTTTCCAGATCAGATCAGGATATGCGGTTTGATGTGCCAGTCGTAGGTATGTCGACCATCAGGCAGATGGCCGAGGCGGGCGCAACTTGCCTTTGCATCAGCGCCGGTAAGACGCTGATGTTCGATCGCGAGCAAATGGTCGCGTTCGCTGACCAAAACAAGATAGCCATTATCGCAGTTTAGTGTCCGACTTCATCATCACGAACGGCTTCGTCACCTGTGTCCTCAGTAGGTAGGGAGCTTCCCGGCACACGATAGTCCTCGCTGACCCAACGATCGAAATCCAGCAGTTTGCAACGCTCAGAGCAAAAGGGCCGGAAAGGATTATCCGTCCACTCCACTCGCTTTTCACATGTGGGGCATTTCATCAAACGAAGATGGCGCGAGAATTAGTTGGCCACAGCGACTTCGCTGGCCAGCAATTCCGGACGCTTGATCAGAATTCGACGATTTACGAATTCGATCGTACCTGCGCGGCGCATTGCGTTCAAGCGGACGGTCACACTTTCCCGGGTGGAGCCAACGATGGATGCGATTTCACGATGAGGTAGAGGTATATCGATCAGGACACCATTTGTTTCTGCGACACCGTATCGATGAGAAAAATCGGCCAACAGCCTGTCGAGTCGAGCGGGAATGGCATTGAGCGCAAAATCGGCCAGGCGCTGTTCTGCGTTTTCGAGTCGCTGGCCGATCAACCGGAACGTGTAATCGTGAAGCAAAGGATCTTCAGCCATGGCCAGCTGAAACTGTTCAGCCGGAATCTTGAGTAGGGTGCACGTTTCATAGGCTACGGCGCAGTTTGCCCGGCGGCCCGCTCTCGAGTAAAGAGCCGATTCTCCAAACAGTGAACCCTCGGGAAGAATGTCAATTACGGCCTCTCGTTCAGTTGGCGCTTCGATTCGACAAAGCTTAATCCGACCCTTGACGATGGCGAAGAGTGCGTCAGCCTTGTCGCCAGCGCGGTAGACAAAGCGCCGGCGCCGGAAGTCATAGACCTGCGAAGAGTCCGCAAAACGACTGACTAGTGTTTCGCGAAGGTTTGAGCCAAATTCGAGGCTCCTGATCAAGTCGCCGCGGTCGGCGGGGCTCAACACCGTCGCACGACGCAATGGCTTTAACTTCTTGTCAATTTCATTCATGGGGGACTATTCAAGGATATGAAAAACTTATCGAGGGCTCCGGCATCCCTAGAGACGCAACCACCTACATGACGTTTTGTCCAAACTTGCTGTTTAGGCCTGGTTAATGTAAGGAAACGCGGTGAACTACCCTAGGTGTTGGAACAATCAGCAATTGTTACTGACTTTATAACGCTGGCGAGCTACGAAGTAAAGCGGACAATTCTGATGGGCGAAACTCTAGCATGGAGCGTTGAGCCGCGCAAGATGCCGTTGCCGGGACTTTGGTGCCCAGGGCTGAAATGCCCTGCCAACAAGCTCCGGGCAGTCTATCCTCGCTTCGTCCCGGAGGGCAGAGTTGAAGATGCCGGGGGCGCCCATTTCCTTGAAAGACTTCTTGCTGTAAAAATCGAATTGCAAGTACGGAATAATGAAACTAGAATCCTGTACAGAGCAGTCTCCCAACTGCGAGGAATTGTTAACATGATTTTCAGATTCTCACATCCCTGCTCTAAGTCCTTCGATCAAGCGTTGATTTTCTATTGCTTTTTCCACTGACCCTGCCTTTTGAGGGCGGTCCTTGGCGCAAACGAATCAGGGTGGGTTGCTGTGCAAGGTGGGTCGCCAGCAAGCTTAGTCATTCGAACGCGGACCAGTCGTTTGAAGTGGATCCGGTTATTTCGACGTTTTTGGTTAACGACAAATGAGCGCACCAGTTTCAGTTCAGGATTTCACCAAACAAAAGCAGGACCACGACCCGCTTTTCGAAACTCGTGCGTATCTTCAGGCCATCTTCCTCAATTCTCTCGACGCTATCCTGGTAACAAACGATCAGGGACACTTCATCGATGCTAACCCTGCCGCCTGCGCGCTGTTAGGCTACACGCATCCCGAGCTAATGCAGCTAAGCGTGATCGACCTCGCCACTGCAGAGTTTCGTGAAGGCGGATGGGCAAGGTGGCAAAGCTTCCTGGCGTACGGCCGAGGAAGTGGTGAACTATCCGCGCGCCACAGCGACAGTTCGGTATTGAATCTGAAATTTCGTTCGGTCGCGAATATCGTTCCCGGCGTCCATGTTTCATTCATTCACGACGTGACTGATCGCAAGCGTGCCGAACTAGCCCAGCGTGCAGCGGAAGAGAAATACGAAAGTATTTTCGAGAATGCCCTGGAAGGAATTTTTCAAACCTCTCGAGAAGGCCAGTTCGTGGTAGCTAATCCTGCGCTGGCCCGGATGTTTGGGTTTGATTCTCCTGAAGAGTTAATCAGGGAAAGGGCTGACCTTTCCGGACAGCATTACGTGAATCCGCGCAGGCGAGAGGAATTCAAGCGCCTGATGGACGCAGCCGACGTCATCCATGAATTCGAGTATGAAGCCTATCGAAAAGACGGCAGCACTATTTGGGTATCCGATAATGTACGTGCGGTTCGCGATGAAAGTGGCAATCTTGTTTGTTACGAAGGCATCGCTAAAGACATCACCGAACGGAAACGCGCTGAGACCGCGCTGCGGGAGAGTGAGGAACGTTATCGCGACTTATTCGAGAATGCGAAGGATGCCTATTACATCCATGACGTCCAGGGTCGGTACACCTCGGTAAACAGGGCCGCGGAAAAACTTGCCGGTTATTCTCGCGCAGATATTATCGGCAGATCATTCGCTGACTTCCTTCCGCCGGAACAGCTCGACGCAGTCGCTGAACACCTCTGCAAGAAACTGGTCGAGAAAGGCGAAACAACCTACGAGACAGAAATGATTACGCGCGACGGACGGCGAGTGCCAATTGAGGTAAGCAGTCATCTGATCTACGACGACATCACTGGCGTGTCCGTTCGGGGAACTGTGAGAGACATAACCGAGCGCAGATGGTCCGAGGAGCGATTGCGGGAATACGAGAAGGTGGTCGAAGGCATTGAGGAGATGATCACCGTAGTCGACCGGGACTATCGCTACGTTCTCGTTAACCGTGCGTTCCTGAAGTATCGGCGGATGAATCGCGAAGAATTGATGGGTAAGTACGTGCCTGACGTCCTGGGTAAGGAAGTGTTCGAGCGCTTAGTCAAAGCCAGGTTGGAAGAGGCCCTGGAGGGTCATGTAGTTACCTTTGAAATAAAAATAACCTATCCTCACCTGGGAGAGAGAGACCTGCACATTTCCTACTTTCCGATTGAAGGCCCAAGCGGAATAGAAGGCGCAGCGTGTGTTATTCAGGACATCACCGAGCGAAGGCACAGCGAAGAAGCCCTCCGTCAATCAGAGGAAAGATTTTCAAAAGCCTTTCATTCCAGTCCGGCGGCCTTGTCTATCACACAGCTTGAGGACGGAGAGTTGATGGAAGTAAACGAGTCCTTCCTCCGTATGACTGGTTTCACTCGTGAAGAATTGATCGGCAAAACTGCCTTGGAACTCGGCTTATGGCGAGACCCTGCCAAGTGGGCGAAGATGATGGCATTCTTGCTACAGAATTCTGAAGCGACAGACATTGAAATTAACTTCTGGCGGAAGTCTGGAGAAAAGCGCAGTGGTTTACTGTCCGTTGATTTGATTGAGTTAAGCGGGAGGAAGTGCGTCCTGGGAAGTTGTCAGGACATTACTGAACGCAAAGAAGCTGAGGCGACTCTTCGAAACTACTCTCGCATGCTGGTTGAAGCGCAGGAGACGGAACGGAAGCACATCGCTCGCGAATTACACGATCAGATAGGACAAATGCTGACGGCTATCAAATTTACACTCCAGACTCTGGGGAGTTCCAATCAGATTGGCAGCACGACTACTGTAATTGATCAGGGCGTGGGGTTAATCGATACAGCTCTCGATCAGGTTCGCAACCTTTCTTTTGAACTTCGTCCGTCGTTGCTGGACAATCTGGGACTAGTGGCCGCCCTGCGGTGGTACTCGGATCAGTTCGCGCTTCGCACCGGAATCGTCACCACATGCCAGTCAAACTTGCCTGAAGGCAAAATGCGTTTCCGGCAGGAACTGGAGACCGCGTGTTTTCGCATCGTCCAGGAGGCACTCACAAATGTGGTTCGTCATGCCGAGGCCCGGAATGTTGTCATCGAGCTGGATACCGCAGATCAGCAAACGATCCTTTCTATTAAAGACGACGGAGTCGGTTTTAGTAAGCAGGCGCCACAGGAAAACAATCCCGCAAACGTTCATCTGGGATTAATTGGCATGAGAGAACGCGCGCTCGCCCTTGGCGGGACGCTCGAGATCAGTTCCGCTCCCGGCAAAGGAACGGAAATTCGCGTGTTCATTCCCACGGAGGCTACACCAGATTAGTGACCTGACCAGAACTCGAGTACTTATCGCCGATGACCATACTCTCGTGCGGGCGGGTATTCGAGCGTTGCTTGAGAGAGAGCCTGCGTTAGAGGTATTGGGTGAAGCGAGAAACGGCCGCCAGGCGTTGCAGTTGGCGAAGCAACATCGCCCCGATATCCTCCTGGTGGATATCGCGATGCCGGGACTCAACGGCCTGGACGTGGTAAGACAACTTACAAGCGAAGCACCTGAAGTGCGTTGCATAATCTTGTCGATGCATGCTGATGAAGAACACGTTTGGCAGGCATTACAAGCAGGCGCCGCTGGATATCTGGTAAAAGGCGGCTCATTGGTGGAATTGGAACTAGCCATCAAAGCCGTAGCAAGCGGAGGAACATACCTCAGCCCCGTGGTTTCCGGGCCCGTCATCAAGGAATATGTTCGTCGTACAGGTCAGCAAGTCTCCCTCCAAATACTCACTCCGCGGAAACGTGAAATCCTGAAAATGATCGCTGAAGGAAAAACAACCAAACAGATTGCCCTGGTTCTGGATATCAGCGGCAAGACCGTCGAGTCGCATCGGGCGCAATTGATGAAACAGCTCGGGGTGCAAGATATCGCGAGCCTGGTCAGGCATGCCCTCAAATTGGGACTAGTCGAATAGCCGAATAGCCGAATAAAGCCAGCTGGCCCTAAGGGTAATTCAGGATTTCCCTGATTGTGGGGTTCAGTAGTTTCTGGGATAGTCATCCCGTTTCTACTGTTTTCGGGGCTTGTCACCAAAAAAAAGAACCCGGCAGGTAGTTGAAGATCTTGTATTAGTAGTTAGTAGCTGCATCCCTCGCCGAAATAAAGGTAGCAATTCCAGTGAAACCGACCCGTGTCCTGCTTGCGGATGACCACACAATCGTGCGTGCAGGTATTCGTGCACTTCTCGACAGTGTGATGCAAGTGGAAGTAATTGGCGAAGCGGCCAATGGCGAGCAAGCTCTCGACTCGATTGAAAAACTTCGTCCCGATGTCGTGCTGCTCGATCTAACGATGCCTGGTCTTACTGGTTTTGAGGTTTTAAGAGAAGTAACGGAAAAGTTTCCTGAAGTGCGGGTAATCCTCGTTACGGTGCATGAGGAAGTCGAGTATGCCTATCAGGCGCTGCATCTGGGAGCCTCAGGTTACCTCCCGAAAAGCGCCGCCAGTGCAGAATTGCCGCTCGCAATTGAACAAGTAATGAGCGGCAAGAAATATATCTCTCCCGCACTGAATCAAGATGCCGCAATTGAGTTAGGCCGTGGAAGTGACAGTCATGTGCTTTCCGCTGAGCTAACTCCGCGCCAAAAAGAAGTATTAGCTCGGATTGCTGAAGGCCGCTCGACCAAAGATATTGCACTCACACTGGAAATCAGTATTAAGACGGTTGAAACCCACCGCGCTCAACTGATGGAGCGCTTGAATATTCACAACATCGCCGGACTCGTCAGATATGCAATTAAGACCGGCATCGTGTCCAGCGACCAGCCAGCCACGGTAAAAAAAATGGGTGGCAAATCCTGACCCCCTTGCCAGGTTCCTGTCTAAGGTTTTGACTCGCAGGTTCTCGGGGTTTCCCCGATTGTGCGAAAGAGCACACTGCCTTACAGTCCGACCTAACGGATTTTCCTCTTATTTGTCTCGCGCCAAAAATTTCCTATCGGTTCATTAGACGCGATCAAGTATCCGGCCTATCCGGAAGCCTTCGGTTTGCCCCCACCTTGAAGCTTCAGATTATTTTCGCAGTCTGCACAGCGTTAGCGCGCCAAGGAGGACTAACCCGAAACATCGTATTCCAACCAACGCCCTAATCGCTTTGATTCACCAGGTAGTCCCAAATGGAAACTCACATCGCCCAAAACCAACGCACCTCCCAGCCCCACTCGGACTTAGCAACTTTGCTTTCGCAAAAAGTAGTGGGCCAGTCAGCAGCTACCAAAGCCATTGTTCCCTACGTTTACATGTACCAATCAGGGCTGGCTCCGGTTGGCCGGCCCGCCGGCGTGTTCCTCTTGTTAGGTCCCACTGGTACGGGAAAGACAAAAACCGTTGAAGCGATTGCCGAACTGCTACATGGGGACGAAAAGAAAATTTTGAAGATTGATTGCGGCGAGTTTCAGATGGAGCATGAAACGGCCAAACTCGTCGGCGCACCGCCGGGATACCTGGGACATCGAGAAACCACCCCGTTGCTTACTCAGCAACAGTTAACGGAAGTAACCAGTCCTGACTGCGACCTTGCCCTGGTTCTCTTCGACGAAATCGAAAAAGCTGCCCATTCGATCACCAAATTGCTCCTCGGAATTCTCGATAAAGGAATCTTACGGCTCGGGGATAACACCAGCGTTAACTTCGAAAAGTCGCTGATCTTTTTCACCAGCAACCTGGGTGCGCGCGAGATGATGAAAGAGATCAATCCCGAAATTGGTTTTCAGCGGGTGCTGGAAAAATCGCAGGTTGATCTCTCAACCCGACTTGAAAGTATTGCCCTGGGTGCTGTGCGAAAGCGTTTTTCACCTGAGTTTGTGAACCGGATCGACGCAGTCGTCACATACAACCCACTTGATGCCACGGCCATTGAAGCGATTCTCGAACATGACCTGCGCGCTCTGCAGGACCACGTAAACCTCCGCCTCGGCGAACGGTATTTCTCGATTGAAGTGACTCAGGAAGCAAAAGACTCACTCGTGCGCACAGGTATCAGCCAGGAATATGGAGCGAGGGAACTAAAACGAACAATCCACCGACAGCTTACCCAGCCGCTGGCAACGATGGTGGCAAAAGGCGAGATACGTCCCGGGGCTCACGTGCGAGTTTCAATAAACGCGGCCAGTCACGAGTTTTCAATCGTCAGCATTGGCGGGGTAAAACCCGTCGCGAACACAACGCCGACAATCTTGATTGTGGATGATAATCACGATCTGCTCTTTTTTCTCGCAGGCCAACTTAAAGAGGAAGGTTGGAAGATTCTGATTGCGGAGACTGGTGCGCAAGCCCGCCTCGCGTTCTATCAACTTCAACCCGATGTGGTGCTGCTCGACTACATGCTGGGCGATGACGACGGCTTGCGGATCGCCCTGGAGTTTAACCAGCAAGCGCCGCTGACGCACATTGTTCTGATGACCGGAGGTGGTTTTTCCGACGAGTTACAAGCCGTGTGCGGTGAACGGGATTTTCCAGTCCTATACAAACCCTTTCTGGCGCAGGACGTTTTGAATTTGGTGCGGCGTCGCTTCAAAAAAGTAGGCGCAGCTTCGGCCTCTTAGTTGAGGCGCGATGAGAGATTTTACAAGTACGCTGCTCTCCTGAGTTTAGGATGAGCACGTGTGGAGGGGACGCCGTCCTGGGGCGAGTACGGCGTCCTTCTTCCTCTAGTCGGAAAACCGCGTGGTTTTTGTAAACAAAATGGAGAGCTTTGTGAATCCGCTCCAGTGCCAGCACTGCTGAGTTTCTTTCCCCTGAGTTTTAGCGAATCGCGTGCTTCCCTTCGTTGGGACACGCGCCATAAGAGGGACGCCGCCTTGGGGCGAGTGCGGCGTCCTTCTTTAGTCCATAGAAGGGGCCGAAAAAATGTTATCGGGTAACTTTGAGGTTGTTTATCAAGGGCCGGATAACTCCCGCGCGAGATGTAGTTGCCGAACGCGACCACGTTCGCACACTGTTCTCCTCTTCTTAATTCTTATCCTCGTCCATGCCAACGTGACCGCGCAGACGACTTCGGTCATCCAGGGCAAAGTTTTGGACCATCAGGGCGGAGTAATCGACGGAGCCGAAATCAAGGTGAAAGGGCCTTTGGGTCGCGAGAGCAGTGTCACGAGCGACTCAACCGGCTCATTTCGTTTCGCCGGCCTCCCACCCGGAGCCTATGACTTGCGCGTGACCAAACCTGGATTTGCGATTCAAGTGTACCGGCAGGTGGCAGTGCCCATTAATTACGCTTTGACCTTAGACCCGGTGCTGGCGGTGAGCACTATAAATGCCGAGGTCGTGGTTTCACCGGATACGCCATTGCTGGAAACGTCGATCTCTTCTTCCGGAGCGACCGTCCTTCCTCATCAAATTGAACAGATGCCAATCAATGGACGCAACTATCTCGATCTTTTGCAATTGGTTCCGGGAATTTCTGTAAGTCGGCAGGTTGATCCTGAAACTGACGGCGCCGTTCCCATTCTCGGCGAGCGAGGAGGAAATACGGTTTTCCTGATTGACGGGATGCCAAACAGCAACGCGGTTGATGGCGGCCCTGCAGCCCCGTTTGACCAGGATTCGATCTCGCAGTTTCAAGTGCTGACCTCCGGCTACAAAGCCGAGTTTGGACATGGCTCGGGAGGCGTCGTCAATGTGGTGACGAGGAGCGGAACCGGGCAGTGGCATGGACGCGTTTCCGCTTACCATCGGAATCGAGCGTTTGATTCGTCCAACGTTGCGGGCAAACGTGCGCCCTCCTTATTACGATGGAATCCCAGCACAAATCTAGGTGGGCCGCTCATGGCTAGACGCGTGTTTCTATTTGGATCATTTGAACGAATAAGAGAGTCGAGGCAACTCAACTTCAGTTTTCCATCTGGTATTCCTGGTTTTCTGCGAGCACTCGAGGAACCCCTCGACAAACCGAGCCAGCTTTCCCAGACACGAAGTTTCTTGCGACTCGACGAACAGTTGGGCCGTCACCACCTTTCCCAACGGATCAATTTTAGTAACAGCCATGTGGCCGGCTTTCAAGCTCTTTCGCAGGCTACCAGCTTGCCGTCTACCAGGATTGACGCCAGCTCGCGCCACCTGATGCTTGGATTCCAGGACACTATCACCTTCGGGAATCTCAACAATCCTTTTGTCTTGAACGCCTACGTTCAATACCGGGGTGAACCTGCGTCTCTGCGACCCACCAGTCCCGAATTCAGTCCAGCCAAAACGCTATTCAATATGTTTAGCAGTTTGGCGACTAACCGCCTGGACGGTGACCTGGGCCAGGTAACTTTCGGAGCGGGATTTAGTCCGTTGCAACTCAAGCAGCAATACAGCTCAGCAGGGGCAAATATAAGTAAGTTGTTTGGAGATCATGAAATCAAGTTTGGTTGGGAATTTCAGCGCGCTCGTGTTGAAGGAGTGGAACCTACCAATCAGTTGAATCAATTGTTCGCGACAGTGGCAGACTTTGGCGAGTTTGGTCCAGTCAACTCAGGAGTCTACGTACTTGCTACGGTCGGTGGATCATCAGCCGCTGACAGCAGAGTACGGATTCGCAATTCTTATAACGGAGTCTTCGTTCAGGATGATTGGAAGATCGCGAGAAACGTAACCTTGAATCTGGGAGTCAGATGGGACCGGGATTCTCTTTTTCCCAACGGGGGAAATGTTTCGCCCCGGCTTGGGGTGGCCTGGTCACCGACATCCAGGACCGTCATTGATGCGAGTTGGGGATTGTTTTACGACAAGTTCCGTCTTGGAGTGGCCCGCAACATTCCCGGGCTCGGCGGCGCCAATCTCTTACGAAATCAGACACTCTCATTCCCCCGTCTGCTCTACGGAAATCCAAGCATTCTCGCGCAACTTTTTGGGTTGTGCGTCTCGTCGATCCTTACCGATGCCGAAATTCAGAATTCCGGCGCAACTTGTCCAGGCACTGGTTTGGCGCTTTTCGGAATCGATCATCTCAATGGACTGGTGGCAGCGGGCCACGCCAACATCCCGCCGAATGCCGTAGTCACCCTGGAAAACGTGGAAGCCTTGACGGGACTAGACCCGCAACAATTCGTCGACTCAGCGAGTATGTCGGTTGGTCGTGCGCCCGGTTTCTTCTCCTGGGGTGGTTTAGGTCATCTAACCATGAACTTCCCGGTCCCCCAGATTTTTCGATTGCCGATTACCGTGGATCCCGGATTGAGAACACCCCACAATCGCACCTTTCATCTTGGCGCAAAACGAGAGATCACCGCCAATCTCATTCTCCAGGCCGACTACTACCACCGCGACATTCGCGACATGCTCGGTGTTAGAACATCGAATCTGGCCTTCGCTGCGCGGCTGCCCGGACTAAGCGGCCAATTGCAACCCGGGACTGGAAGCCGACCCATCCACAGTTATGGGCCATGGTATCAGGGCACTTACAACGGCATCAGCGTGGGATTTCGCAGACGCATGAGCAAGCGTTTCAATCTGGAATCCTTCTACACAAGAGCCAAAGCAATGGACAACGCTCTGAACTCAAGCTTTGTCAGCGAAGTGCAAACCGGTCGAGGAGCAGGGCTGCTTGGCTCGAATGGACCCTCGGATAGTTTTGTAGGCATTCCGCCAGCGGTCACGGATCCCGTAACCGGGCAAACCAACAACAGTGGTCCTTTCGTCGCTCGGAACGGCAACCCGGTACCTCAGGCGGGAGAACTCTACAATGGCGCCAACCTCGATCATGGTCCGTCCGACCTCGCGGTTGACCACACTCTGCTAATGCACGGAGCAGTTAATCTCCCATGGCGACTGGAACTTAGCGCGATCTTCCGCGCGCAAAGTGGTTTTCACTTCTCAAAAGCTTCGCTTTCCCCGATTGATGTTGACGGCGATGGCCTCCTAAACGGAGTGGACTTTGTTTCGGGACGAAATCGTTTCGTGGCGCCGCCGTTCACAAATCTGGATGTGCGGTTCTCCAGACGTTTTTCAATCGCAGAGAAGTTGAAGGCTCAACTAATCGTCGAGTTTTTCAATTTTTTTAACCGAGCGAACCCTGCCGCCGTGCAGCAATTTCAAAATCAGGCATCGCCCTTCGGGAAACCAATCCAGTATCTGCCGGGGCGCGAAGGCCAGGTCGGATTGAGAATTGATTTTTAAGTTGGGCCAGGAGGGACCTAACGATACTCGCCTCGAACAATGCGAATAGCCCATTTTTCGTTGGACAATCTTTCGATCAAGCATCGCTTGCCGTTGTTGATTGGTACCCTTCTGCTCGGCAGCATTCTGGCTTCGACCATAGTGTCTTATCGGGGAGCCAAGGAATCGGTACTTGAAGTCGGTGGCGAGCGCTTGCAAGGCCTCACCGGGCAGTTGGCGCTACTCTTACAGCAGTCGAGCGCTCCGATGACGACGAAGACTCTCGCTACTGCGAATGAGCCTGTGATTCGCGCGTTCCTGCAGTCACCTTCACCCACCCGGAAATCAGAAGCTGGAGCGCTGCTGAAGCAATTCACCCCAGATGAAGATCCAAACGCGGTGCAGGTCGAACTTTGGGATACAAAAAACTCCCTCCTCTTGACCGTGCCGAGCGGATTTTCTGCCGAGCCGGCAGACCTGAGTGCCGAAATTAAAACCTGCAACACTGAACCCTATAAGGCCATCGGCCCGATGCGTCTCAGCGACAACATGATCAAGTATCCGGTAGTAGCTGCGACAAGAGACGAATCCGGGAATCCGATTGGATACCTCGTCAGGTGGCGTCGGACCTCGCTCAATCCGCCTCCGAAACAGTTGATGGATCTACTCGGAAGCGAGGCGGCGCTCTATTTTGGCAACATCCGTGGAGATCTCCTGACCAACCTCGATCACGTCGTGCCCAACCCGGCGCCACGATTGGGTTCAACTTCGGATGTAATGCACTACTCGCGCGACGGACGTACAGTGATGGGTCTTGGCAGGCCCATCACTGGCACTCCCTGGTTCGTATTGGTCGAGTTTCCTGAACAGCAGTTTCTTGCTCAAACCAATCGATTTCTGCGACGCATCCTTGTGATTGACATCATCTTGTTCAGCATCGGCATGGCTGGCGCGTTCGCACTTAGTCGGAGCATCACTCGACCCCTCAACCTACTTACCAAATCCGCGGCCGAGATTGGGGGCGGCGACTTTTCAAAGAAGATTTACGTACGTCGAAACGATGAACTCGGTGTGCTTGGCGATGCGTTCAACTCCATGACCGGAAAAGTACGTGATTCGCAGACAGAACTTGAGCGAAAGGTTGAGGCGCTGGGCGAGAGTGAACACCGACTTCAGACGGTGATTGAAAATCTGAGCGAAGGCCTGGTGGTTGCCGATCTCAGTGGACAGTTATTGAATTGGAATCGCGCGGCACTTGAGATCCACGGCTTTGCAACCCTGGAAGAGGGTCTACTCGAATTGCCTGACTTTGCCAAGATCTTCAAGTTGTCAGACTTAAACGGTTCGGTCTTGGAACTCAACGATTGGCCGTTGGCGCGCATCATTCGCGGTGAGCAGCTGCGCAACCTTGAGGTTTGTATCCACCGAATTGATAGCGACTGGCAACGCGTTTTCAATTACGGGGGCTCAATCGTGCGTGAGGCCAGTGGCAGGCAAATCGCAATTGTCACGATGAGCGACATTACCCATCGCAAACGCGCTGAACAGGGGTTGCAATCTTCTGAAACCCGTTACCGGCGCCTGTTCGAATCTGCCAAGGACGGCATTCTTATCCTGAACGCGGACACCGGAAAGATCCTTGACGTCAACCCCTACCTCATCGCAATGCTGCATTTTCCTAAAGGGGAACTGGTCGGCAAGAGACTCTGGGAGCTGGGCCCCTTCAAAGATATCGTCGCTTCAAAGCTCGCCTTCGCCGAATTGCAGGAGCGTGGATACGTACGTTACGAAAATCTCCCACTCGAAACTCGCGAAGGCGTAATTCGGCAGGTTGAGTTTGTGAGTAATGCTTATCGAGCGGGAGAAAAGGACGTACTTCAGTGCAATATCCGCGATATCACTGAACGGAAGTTGGCCGAGGAGAGGCTGCAACAGACTAATTTTCACCTCCAGCAAACACTTGCAAAACTGCAAGCCAAATCGGGGGAGCTGAAGTTGATGACGCAACAGCTCTGGCAGGCTTCCAAGCTGGCAACCATGGGCGAACTGGCAGCAAGCGTGGCCCACGAGCTGAACAATCCGCTGGCAACTGTATCTCTCAAGCTCGAGTCCCTGGCCGATCAACAGGCCGCTGATAGCGAGCAGTCACGTTCGATTCAGATCATGGCCGGTGAGGTTGAGCGCATGGGTAAGTTAGTCGGGAGTCTGCTTGAGTTCAGCCGCCGCGGTCACCAGCAGGTTTCTACCATCGCCATTGGCGAGGAGATCGCGAAATCCGTCGAGTTGATCGAGTACTACCTGCGCAGTCGCCGGATTGACGTGATTCAGGATTTCGAAGCCGACTTGCCTACCCTGCAGGCGGATCGCCAGCAACTGCGTCAGGTATTTCTAAACCTGCTGACTAATGCCAGCGACGCCATGCCTGAAGGCGGAAGACTAATCGTGCGCGCCAAAAACGCACGGGCTGAGAATGGCGTAAATGGTGTGGAGATCGAGTTTGCCGATGCTGGTATGGGCATCCCACCTAGCGACCTCGAGAATATTTGGGACCCGTTTTTTACCACCAAGCCGGAAGGCAAAGGGACTGGGCTGGGGTTGGCGATCTGCCGGCGCGTGATTGAAGAACACCATGGCCGAATCTCCATTGAAAGCCGACCGGATGAAGGCACCACCGTCACCATATTTCTTCCGGCTACCGGGGAGGAAGGAGAACTACTTGATCGAGAGCATTGATCCTCCCAGCGAACTTAACGAGCAGACTCAGGCTGCGTTATCCGAACGAACAGTCGGCAAGATCCTCGTGGTCGACGACGAGTTCGAGCTCAAGAACGCGCTCGTCGATGCGTTAACGGCACAGTCGTACGAAGTTCGCGGCTTCACCAACGGACACGAAGCATTGAAGGTCCTGAGAACGGAAACCTTTGATCTTCTGATCACCGATCTGATGATGCAGGAAATGGACGGGATCACGCTAATCAAATCTGCATTGGCGATTGACCCGCATCTGATCGCGATCATGATGACGGGTCAGGGCACGATCCAGACAGCAGTCGACGCCATGAGGTTTGGCGCTTTCGACTACGTTTTGAAGCCTTTTCGGATCAAGACGCTGATGCCTGTGTTGACGCGCGCGATTAACACGCGGCGACTGCGGATGGAGAATCTGCAACTGCGCGAAACGGTTGCAATTTATAGCCTGTGCCAAACAATCGCTTTTACGCTGGACACTCAGACCGTGCTCAGCAAACTGGCTGACGCCGCCTTACAACAGAGCGATGCGGACGAAGTTTCAGTCCTCTTGCCCACTGAAGACGGCAAAGAACTCGTGGTAGCAGCAGTAAGAGGAGAGCAACGCGCTCGGTTGTTGGGTGAGCGAATCCCGCTCGATCAGAGCATAGCGAGCTGGGTCGCACGAGAGAGGGTGCCGCTACTTCTTAACGGAGAGGTACACGATGATCGTTTTGTGGCACTTTGGCCCCGAGCTGATATTCGCTCGGCCGTGTCGGTTCCCATGCAGGTGGCGAATAAGTTGGTCGGGATCATCAATCTGAACCTGACCAATCGCGTGCGTCCGTTCACGTTGGGCCAAATGAAGGCCCTGACGATTCTGGCGAGCACGGCGGCGGCTGCGCTTGAGAGCGCCTCACTCTATTCACAAGTTCAGGCGGCAGAAAAGAGTTATCGCTCAATTTTTGAAAACGCGACGGAAGGACTCTTTCAATCCTCTCCCGAGGGCCGGCTACTAACTGCCAATCCGGAATTTGCACGTATCCTCGGCTACGCTTCTCCCGAGGAAGCAGTACAAAGCATTACCGACGTTTCGCGTCAGCTTTATGCGAATCCTAACGACCGGCTCGAAGCAGCGCGACTGCAGTCGGAAAGTCGGGTACTGGTCGGTTTTGAGATGGAGGCCCTCTGTAAGGACGGCGAAAAAATCTGGGTAAACGTAAACCGGCGCGCCGTTTGTTCCGAAGCCGGCGAAGTTCTTTTCTTCGAAGGGTCGTTCGTTGACATCACCGAACGGAAGCGGGCGGAACAACTTCAAGCGCGACTTAACGCCGAGATTCGCGAGCAAAGAGAACGAATCGACACAATTGTCGGCAGCGTGCCCGGCATTGTCTTCGAGTCGTGGAGTGATCCCAGCGTGCGAGAGAGCCGGACGGACTTTGTCAGTGACTACATCGAGACAATGCTCGGTTACAGCGTTTCCGAATGGCTGGCGACGCCCAGGTTCTGGCTGGAGGTCGTGCATCCGGATGATTGTGAACGAGTCAAACGCGAAGCCGGCTTGCAATTTAAGAGCGGCTCGAAAGGCGAGTTTGAGTTTCGCTGGATCGGCAAAGATAAGCGAATCATCTGGGTGAGGGCGCACACGATCATCATCCGAGATGATCAAGGGAAATCTATAGGTGTGCGAGGAGTGATAACGGACATCACGGCCGGCAGGCTGGCAGAGCAAGCGTTACGGGAAAGTGAAGAGAGATACCGCGAGTTGGTCGAGAACGCGGACGACCTTATTTATGAGCATGATCTGAAGGGAAACTACACGGCCTGCAACCGGGCCGGCAAAAATCTTACTGGCTACTCGCTGGAAGAAACCCTTCAGCTGAGCTTGTTGGACACCGTAGCGCCGGAGTATCTCGATAGAGCAAAGGAAATGCTTAGTCGCAAGCTCACTGGCGAAACTGTGACGGCTTATGAACTCGTCGTTATCACGAAAGACGGCCGCCGAGTTCCGGTGGAAGTTAACACCCGGCTAGTGCTCAAGGAAGGTATTCCGGTCGGAGTCCAGGGAATTGCTCGAGATATCACGGAACGTAAACGCGTCGAAGAAATTCAAGCGCGCCGGGAAACTCATGCACTATTTCGTGCTGACGTCAGCGCTGCCCTGGCCGTTAGCCGCGCTTCGTTGAAGGTGACGCTCGCTTCGTGCGCCCAGACCATGGTGCATCATCTCGACGCCGCTTTTGCCCGCATCTGGACGTTGAATCACGACAAGCAGGTGCTTGAGTTGCAAGCTAGTGCCGGCATCTACACCCATCTCGACGGACCCCACGCGTCCGTGCCGGTTGGTTCATTTAAGATAGGAAAGATCGCTCAGGAACGCGCGCCTCACATCACCAACGACGTGCAAAACGACGAACGCGTCAGCGACAAGGAGTGGGCGCGCACTGAAGGGATGATTGCCTTTGCCGGTTATCCCCTGATTGTCAATGATCGGGTGGTTGGGGTGATGGCAATGTTCTCCAAAAACGAACTTGCTGAAGACACCCTGGACGCTCTGGCCTCGGTTGCAGATCTAATCTCACAAGCCATCGAACGCAAACGTGCCGAGGAAGCCCTGGGAGAGAGCGAGGAAAGATACCGTTTGCTCTTCGAAAGTAATCCTCAGCCAATGTGGGTCTATGATCTTGAAACCCTGGACTTTCTCGCCGTCAACAAATCGGCCGTGACCCACTACGGCTACTCAGAGGACGAGTTTCTCTCCATGACGATCAAGGACATTCGGCCGCCCGAGGACGTGCTTGCTCTTTACGGGGTGTTGGACGCCACGCGCGACGGAGCTGATAAAGCTGGCGCCTGGCGACACATCCGAAAGGACGGCTCCCTAATCGACGTTGAAATCACCTCTCACTCGTTGATTCTTGATGGGAGGCGGGCCGAGCTGATTCTCGCCAATGACATTACCGAGCGCAGGCAAGCTGAGGATGCGCTCCGTGAAAGCGAGGCTCGCAAGCGAGGGATACTCGAGTCTGCCATGGATTGCATCATCACCATGGATCATGAGGGTTTGGTTGTTGAGTGGAACCCGGCGGCCGAAACCACTTTTGGCTACACCCAGAGTGAAGTGAAGGGAAGAAACATGGCCGATTTCATAATTCCCCCTCACTTAAGAAATCAGCATCAACATGGCCTGGCTCGCTACCTCGCCGGCGGTGAAGCTCGGGTGCTTGGCAAACGGCTTGAATTGAGCGCCCAGCGCCGGGATGGAGTGGAGTTTCCGATTGAGTTAACGATTACCCGAATTGAGTCGAAAGGCGCTCCGATGTTCACGGGCTACCTGCGTGATATCACGGAGAGGAAAAGCGCTGAGATGCGACTATCCGCGCAATATGCAGTTACTCGCGCGTTAGCTGAATCGAACACAATTGGCGAGGGGGCGTCAAAGATTCTCCAGGCGGTTTGCGAGAGTCTGGGGTGGGATTATGGATCGCTATGGACTGTGGATCGCGTTGCGAATGTTCTGAAGTGCTCTCAAGTATGGCAAGCCCCGGACGCGGAAACTGAGGCTTTCGAGGTTGTTTGCCGGCAGATGACCTTCGCGCCGGGGATTGGCCTGCCGGGAAGAGTTTGGCAAGACAGTAAACCGGCATGGATCGCCGACGTTGCCGACGACGTCAACTTTCCCAGTTTCGTCATGGCGGCAAAAGTAGGCTTGCACGGCGGTTGCGCTTTCCCAATCCGGTTACGGTCCGAAATTCTGGGTGTAGTGGAATTCTTAAGCCGCTCTGTGCGCGAGCCTGACCCGGATTTGCTGGCCATGATGGTGACTATCGGCAGCCAGATTGGCCAGTTTATCGAGCGCAAACGAGTAGAGGAAGCGTTAACCAATAGTGAAGCGCAACTGCGCCAGTCGCAGAAACTTGAAGCGATCGGCCAACTGGCCGGCGGTGTTGCTCACGATTTCAATAATCTCCTGACTGTCATCGGTGGCTACTCAAGCATCCTGTTGAACAGGCTTCCGCCGGAGAGTCCGCACCGCTCAAACGTCGAAGAAATCAAAAAAGCCGGGGACCGCGCTGGAGCACTGACGCGCCAGCTGCTTGCGTTCAGCCGCAAACAAATCCTGCAACCGAAGGTCCTTGACCTCAACGTAGTGGTTGCAGATATGGAGAAGATGGTGCGCCGCCTGATTGGCGAAGACATCAACCTACTCGCAATAACCACCCCCACGCTTGGAAAAGTGAAGGCCGACCCCGGACAAATCGAACAGGTTCTGCTCAATCTGATCGTCAACGCCCGCGACGCAATGCCGCAGGGCGGAAAACTAATAGTGCAAACCAGCAACGTTTTTCTCTCGCCGGAACATGCGGAGCGACACGAAATTGAATCGGGCCGTTACGTCATGCTGGCCGTCAGTGACAACGGCTGCGGCATGGGTGCAGACCTCCAGACCCGCATCTTCGATCCATTCTTTACTACCAAGGATGCCGGCAAGGGAACGGGTCTGGGACTGGCGACAGTCTACGGAATAGTGAAACAAAGCGGCGGAAATATCTGGGTCTACAGTGAGCCTGGAAAAGGCAGCACTTTTAAGGTCTACCTGCCGCGCGTGGACCAGCTGGTCGAGACCGAAGATGAAACAGCTTTGCTGTCAGTCCCGCATGGGACTGAAACGGTCCTGATGGTCGAAGATGAAGACCAGGTGCGCGCGATCTTGCAGCAGATTCTCGAGGATCAGGGTTATCACGTGCTCGCGGCGGCAAACGGTCTCGAAGCCCTCTCGTTTTCAGAAGATCCGCAACGCGAAATCCAGTTGGTAATTACCGACGTGGTCATGCCCAACATGAGCGGTCGTGAATTAGCAGAGCGCCTTTTAGAAGTTCGTCCCAATCTCCCCGTGCTTTTCATGTCAGGCTATACCGATGACGCAATAGTTCATCACGGATTGCTTGACGAAAAACTCAACTTTATCCAGAAGCCATTCGATCCGGCCGGCGTCGCTCGAAAAGTGAGAGAGGTTTTGGATTCGCCTCAAAGTAATCCAGAAAGATAACAAGATGATGCACGCACTGGTTATAGATGATGATGCGCAAGTCCGGGGATTTGTCAGCAATGTGCTGGAGACCGAAGGCTGGCAGGTGAATCAGGCGGAATCTGCCGAAGTCGCTTTTGAAATGCTGCGCGAGCAGGATTGGTCCACGGTCTTCTGCGACGTGATGCTGGGCGGTGCAGATGGGTTCAGTGTGCTGAAGCGATTCAAAGACGAATTGCCAAAGACCAAGGTCGTGCTCATGACGGGACACGGCTCAGCCGCCGGAGCTTTGGATGCGACTGCTTTCGGCGCTTACGACTACCTGTTAAAGCCTTTCACTCTTGAAGCGTTGCAAGGGCTGTCAGGGGCCCTGACCCAGGAGCTCGCGACGACCCCACATCATCGCCACGTATCCAGGAAAAGGCGCGCCTCATATGAATCAAACATCGATCTCGTGGGTCGCAGCGAGGTTTTCATTGAGGTGATGAAACAGGTCGGACGCGTGGCCGGAACGAGTTTGCCGGTCCTCTTGTCTGGAGAATCGGGAACTGGAAAGGAAGTAGTGGCGTCCGCGCTGCACCAGCGCAGTAAGCGTTCCCAGAAGCCTTTTGTCGCCGTCAATTGCGGCGCCATTCCCTCCGAGCTGATTGAGTCAGAGTTGTTCGGCCATGTGCGAGGCTCATTCACCGGGGCTGAAAGAGACCGCCGGGGACTGTGGGAAGAAGCCGATGGCGGCACTGTTTTCCTGGACGAGATCACCGAGACCACACCGGTCTTCCAGGTGAAATTGTTGCGCGCCCTGCAGGAAGGTGAAATCCGCCGGGTAGGTTCCAACCAAACACAAAAGTTGGATGTGCGCGTAGTAGCGGCGAGCAATCGCGACGTTGAAGAAGAAGTGAAGGCGGGACGATTTCGTGAGGATCTTTTTTACCGCTTGAATGCAGTGTCGATAGTGTTGCCGCCGCTCAGGGAGAGACGGGAAGACATTCTGCCGCTGACGAAATGTTTCGCCGAACGTGTTTATTCCCTTAACTCGTCAGTGGGGTTTTCTCCTGAGGCCCTGGCGCTGCTCGAAAGCTATCCGTGGCCGGGAAACATTCGAGAACTGGAAAATGCAGTGGTAAGGGCTGCCGCGATGTGTGAAGGCACCATTCGGCCACAGGATTTACCTGACCGGATCAGGAACTTTGATCGAGAGCACTCCATCGGCGCTGATCCGGTAGCTGCCGCTGCAACAGTTCAGGATTGGGTTACTCTGGCGCAGATTGAAGCGCGCTATGTTGCCAGAGTCCTTGAGCACACTCGCGGGAATAAGCAGGCGGCCTCTCGCATCCTCGAAGTGGATCGCAAGACGCTCGATCGCATGATCAAGCGGCATCATCTATCAATCCCAAACCCGAACGGCTCTTCTGCCCCGCCGGTTTGAATCTTGTCCTGAAGCAGATAATTTTAGCGCGCAAAGCTGATGGACCAGTAATAGAGAGTTTCTACTGCATTTCCACCTCTCCCAAAACCTCCTCCTTTTTCGGGCGCCGTCTCAACAGTCTTCCGGGAAAAGCGTAGATGCGGTCAGATTCTTTCGCCAAGAGTGGCGCGACCGTTGCCAGGATTAATACATAAAGCGCTGCAAAGGGTTGAATCAATGGCAACATGCCACCCGACTCCGCGAGTTTCGCCACGATGATCGAAAACTCTCCGCGTCCGAGCAGCGTCAGTCCCACGGTGAATGAAGTAGCCCCTGACATTCCTGCAGTTCTTCCCGCTAACTGCCCGGCAACAGCGACCCCGAAAATTGAAAGCAGCGCGGCGCCGATTGCCAACCACACCGCGCCGCCTAAGCCAAAAGGATCAACCGTTAGGCCGAAGCTGAAGAAGAAGATTCCGCCGAAGAAGTCTCGGAACGGCACGACCAATCGCTCCAATCGCCCGCTGTGTTCCGTCTCTCCTAAAATTAGGCCTAGTAACAATGCACCAATCGCTTCCGCAACGTGGATGGTTTCGCCGAGTCCGGCCAGGAGAAAGAGACATGCGAACACAACCACGACAAAGACTTCGTTGGATGAGATGCGAAACAGCCGGTTGAGCAAAGGCGTGGCCCACCGCCCGAGGATTATCAAGCCCACGATGAAACCGAGCGCGAGTCCTGCCGACGACAAGACGCCGCCCAGCGAGGTCGCTCCGCTTAGAACGATGCCGGACAGCAGCGAAAGATACACGGCCAGGAAGACATCCTCATACATCGTTATGCCAAGGATGAGCTCGGTTTCAGGATTGGCCGTCCGTCTGTAGTCGAAAAGGATCTTGGCGACTATGGCACTCGATGAAATGGTCGTGATGCCGGCGATGATCAGAGTTTCGGTCGGAGAGAATCCGGTCAACCACGCAAAACCCACTCCAGCAGTGAAATTGATGACCAGGTAGATTGTACCGCCCAGAAAGATTGAGCGACCCGCTTGAACCAGGCGTGTGACGTTAGATTCCAGGCCTAGATAAAACAGCAGAAAAAGCACTCCCATACGACCCATGAAGGCGATCAAAGGCGCGCTCTCAATAAAACGAAAATCAAACACGCTAAACTGCGGCGCATGAGGTCCCACCACCATTCCGATTAGAATGAGAAACGGGACGTTAGAGAACTTAAGCCTGACTGCGACGGACACCGCGACTGCAATAAGCCCCAACGCCAGACCGACCTCTAGAATGAGATGATCCATCGTCTAGCTCACTTTCCCTGTCGCCAGAAGTTGTTTGAGACTGGATATGGTTCGTCGATCACCAGCAAGGATGAGGGTCGCGCCCTCATTAAGTCGGGTGTCTGCTTCCGGATTAATGCGTTTCACCCGATCGGGTTCGATGATTGAGACGATTGACGCGCCCGTTGCGGTGCGAACCTGCAAGTCGCGAATGGTCTTGCCGACGCTGGCCGATCCCGGTTCAATTGTGTACCACTCGAGGAGGAGGTCGTCTAAGACTATCTCTGCCGAGGGAAGAGCCTTTGGCACGTAAGTGAGTCCGCCGATGATCCCTGCAATCTGACGGGCTTCGCTATCCTCCAGGATCACAACTGAGGCGACTCGGTCAGGCTGTTTTCGGGTGAAATGATAGAGCTCGCGAGTGCCGTCGTCGTGAATCACGATTACCAGGCGATCGCCACTGGTAGTTTCAATTTGAAACTTGCGCCCGACGCCGGGCAGCGATGTTTCTCTAATAGTTGACATGATGAATTCCTCTCTTGCGTTTTCAGAATGTGGTTTAGCGGACGATCTCGACGGAGCATTCCGCATTGGCGGCCAGCCCGTTTGACACGCTGCCCGCGAAGGACCCGGCCGTCGCGTCACCCGGCGCTCGTGAACCAATGACGATGCAGTCAGCTTCCCACTCGAATGCCTCAGCCAGGAGAACGCGTTGCGGATCTCCTTCCTTGATTGCCGCGGTGACGCTCAGCCCCCTCGCTTCCGCGACGTTGATGATCCTGCCGGCAGCTATGGAGGTATCTTCCCGAACGTGCATCTCTGAAACCCAATTCACGTCTGACTGGATCGGAGAGACTCCGTCGTCGACAGCAACTACTCGCAACTCAGTTCTCGCCGGCCACGCTCGCATTAATACTTTACGGATTGCTCGTTCAGCTCCTGGGGAGCCATCCAGGCCAAACAGGATTCGGAGTTCTTTCCGATCTGGCTGCGCGGGTCCGCGCCGTCCAATACGCACGGAGCAACCTGCATCAGTGGCCACTTCCAGCGAAACGCTGCCGAGGATCAACCTCCCGATCGCCGACCGTCCTTCGGACCCTACGACCAGCAGCTCCGCTTTCCACTCATTGGCCTTTCGAACTAACTCAGCGGCGGGACAACCCGCCAGGATCTCGCCGCGCACCTGCCAACCGGGAAAGAAAGATCCAAGACGCGCGCTCGCACTCACGATTACTTCGTTTGCGTGTTTCAAGACTTCCGACACCTGTCTGTTGGCGTGATCGACAATCGACACTACCCTGTCTCCCACGAACGCTCTTTCGATTACTTCATGGCTGGCGAAGGGCGGAACTATCGGAGCATCTCCCACCGAAACTACCAGTGCTTCAACATTGCTCGGCAGCCCGGCGCGCTGCAGGTCGTCAATCGCCGTGTCTGCGTAACTCGATCCGTCAGACCCGATAAGAATCCTCATTCGTTTGTTCATATTTTCAATACCTCTACTTCCTGGGTTAAAAGGAAAGCTTGTTCATACCGCGCCTTTCTGCCTTTCGATCCCCTGCGGGTTCGCAAGCACGGGAGATGACGACTCCTTCGCCACGTCAATCTCAATGTGCGGCACGCGATCTACTTCAACCTGTCTGTTCAACTCTTTGTCTTTGCCTTCAAGGTCGGCGAATGCGACTACGAGCAGCAGGGTGCACACCGCCAGCGTCGAGATCACAAATAGCAGCGCTGCTTGCTCCCAATAGAGCAAAGCGGAGACGACTGCCAGCACACCGAACATCCAGATGAATGTCTTCCTCTGCAATTTCCGGGCGTTCGTTTTGACGAATTGGGCCATTCACAGTCTCCTTACTGTCTACTTGCCGGCGGACTGCCAGGCTTGTGAGTGTTGCTCATAAAACCTTCGGAATCCGCCAGCTCACCTGGCGACGCGCAAGTGGCGCAGAACTGCACGCTACGACGGCAGCCTTACCTCCAAAACGCTGGTTCTTGTCGGACACTCAGGTGTTGGAAATTAACGACAGGACCACCTTGAACCTCACAATTAATGACGAGATTTAAGGAGCCTTATGTGGATTGTGTGATCTACCAGGAGACGAAAGGCGGAGCTCGGCCGGCTGGACGGGAAACAAAACTAGCGGAGACGATATCGAGTGGTTCGTCAGTGAGTTGAAGGCTCCGATGTTGAGGGATTTCACGACTGCATACGGCAGAAGGGCCCGCAAGATCGAGAGCTTGACGTTTGTTGCGTTTCTGGGTCGGCGTTGGAACATCCAGCGGACCATATTTGTGAAGTGAGATCTGACTTGAGGCTTGAATCCCTAATCGGGAATTCCCTGCCTCGGCGCTCGCGAGGGTTGAGCCCGAAAATGGCGTCAGCCGGAGACCTTCGCCAATTGAAAAGCACAATGACCCGATGACGACGACCAATATCGCTGCGGAAAACCGTCGAAGACTCAATGTGCGAGAGATTTCATTCATTGATACTGAAAAAATATATCAGAATGCTGAGCTCATGGCCATACGGCCCCATTAACCTTATCGCACGCCGTTGCTGCTTTCTCTCGACGCACTCCGCAGATGATGCCGGCGTGAGTATCGCGTCACAAGATGCTGAATGTTTCCTGTGAATGCTTGAATAGGATAACTTGTTCAGCTCACCTTGGGTGCTGATCGCCCGCCACAATTGAAGTCAGCATTAGCCACTCGCGAGGTGAAACTGTTCTTATAGAAGAAACTGATGACGATACGATTCAGTCGGAACTACGACGGGTGCCGCGCGTGGCAGCCTGAACCCGGGGAGAGTGTGTACATGTCACTGAAGGCTCTTTCTACTGTCGTGTGGCTGCTTGCCGCGTTGGCGATCACGCTGGCGCTCGTACCGTCTGCCGACTCCGCGTTGCGCGCCGGCGTAACGCAACGCGAAACCGCGCAGCCAGTCCGACCAGGCATCGAAACTTTTCTTGCCAACGTGCCGCAAGCGCTTCGCGGGAAGCGCGTCGGCCTGATCACCAACCAAACCGCGACAGACCGGTCAAGGAACACCGACATCGATCTGATCGCAAAGCACAAGCATTTGAAGTTGGTCGCCCTGCTGGCGCCCGAGCACGGTATCAGGGGTACTGTGGAAGCGGGCGAGACGATAGTCGACGAGACCGATCCCGCGACGGGTGTTCCCATCTATTCTCTGTACAAGTCTGAGGATCGCGGCCCGACGCCGGAGATGCTGAAGGACGTCGACGTTCTGGTCTACGATCTCCAGGAGGTTGGAGGTCGCACCTGGACATATGTTTCCACTATGGCCCTTTCGATGAAGGCCGCCGCGAGAAAAGGGATTCCGTTCGTCGTCCTGGATCGTCCGAATCCCATCGGCGGTGAGATTGTCGAAGGTGCCCTGCTTGATCCGAAGTTCAAATCGTTCGTCGGCATGTACCCAATACCGGCGCGTCACGGCATGACAGTCGGCGAACTCGCGACCCTCTTTAACCGGAAGTATGGCATCGGCGTTATCCTCATCGTCGCGCGAGTGGCGAATTGGCGACGCTCGCAGTGGTTCGACCAGACCGGACTGCCATGGGTGAATCCCTCACCCAACCTCCGCTCGCTCGACGCGCTGACGAGCTATACCGGGTCGGTCTACTTCGAGGGCACTAACTTGACCGAGGGCCGAGGCACTGACCGGCCGTTTGAACAGATCGGCGCCCCCTGGCTCAAGGCGGGGGAGGTCGCTCGGGTAATGAATGAAAAGCGGCTCCCAGGCATCCGCTTCGAAGCAATAACGATGTCCGTGTCGCCAACGGCCGCCAAGCATAAAGGACAGACTATCCCGGCGATCCGCTTCGCCGTCACCGACCGTCAGGTGTACCGTCCCGTCCGCACGTCGCTACTGCTCATAGACGAGATCCGCAAGCAGCACCCGCGCGATTTCGCCTGGACAGCGTCAATCGACCGTCTCACGGGATCAGCCAAGGTGAAGCTGGCCATCGAGGGCGGCCGGCTGGATCAGCTACTGAGGGAGTGGGACAAAGAGGCAGCGGAGTTCCGTCAGAACCGCAAACCATACCTGCTCTACCGTTAGCCAACAAACTGCTTTTAGGCCCCGGTCTACTAAACCGAGGGGCCGGACTGGCTTTGCCTCAAAAGGCTGCTCATTGGTCTACGCGGCAGCGATCTTATTAGCACCGAGGCTTCAGCCCGGTGATCAGAAGCATCCCAACTGCCCGAAACCGTTTTAACGGTTTGCCGAGGCGCGGAAAACCGTTGAAAACGGTTGGGAAAGAACGTCCATGGATCACCGGGCTGAAGCCTCGGTGCTAATGATATCGCTTCGCGAACTTTCCAACGGGGGACGACTTTTGAGGCAAAGCCGGCCGGACTCGAAGGATTCACTTGACTTGAATCGCCGCTGCAAAAAGCGCGCATCCCGGCGAGTGTTGGATCTATTCGCCAGGCGCCGGCCATCTTGCGTAAGCCGAACAAACTTCACAGTTCACAAAAATTGAGATGAACGGCGGGCGGGAAGGCTCTACGCCCTCTTCTTGACCACTCGTCGAGAATTCAAGATTAGATCCGGCCACCTTGGACCAGGCAATTATCGTTTGAGCGTTATTGACTAGATAGACTATCTTGAACCTATGAAACCATTCATTCGAGAGTTGATAAATATCTTTTTTATCGTCTTAGGTATCCTTTCCGCGGGGATGGGTTTGAAGGGTTTTCTGCTATCCAGCCGGTTTATTGACGGCGGCGTGACCGGCATTTCCATGTTGTTGTCGGATCTAGTTGGCCTGCCTTTGTCGGTTTGGCTGTTGATTGTCAATCTTCCATTTATCGCGCTAGGTTTTTTTCAGATAGGTAAGAAGTTCGCCATCAAAAGCGCGCTGGCTATTGCCGGCCTGGCAATTTGCCTGGCAGTCGTTAAATATCCCGACGTTACGCCCGACAAACTTTTAACCGCCGTCTTTGGAGGTTTCTTTATTGGCGCTGGTATTGGGCTGGCCATTCGTGGCGGCGCAGTTTTGGATGGAACGGAAATCGCAGCCTTGCTGGTTAGCCGGAAAAGTCACATCTTGAAGGTCGGGGACGTAATTCTCATCCTCAACATCTTTATTTTCCTGACCGCGGCGTTCTTTCTCGGCGTTGAGTCAGCTTTATATTCAATCCTCGTGTATGCCGCCGCCTCCAAGACGATTGACTTTTTGCTTCACGGACTTGAGGAATATACGGCGATTACCATTATCTCCACGAAAAACGAGGAGATAAAAGAAGCCATTATTAATGGACTACATCGAGGCGTGACGGTTTATAAAGGTCACGGAGGGTTAGGCACTAAAGGCGTCACCAACGCCGATCAGGAAATTCTCTATTGCGCAGTGACCAGATTAGAAATTGGAACCATCAAAAACGTCGTGCAACAAATAGACCCCACGGCATTCATTACCACACACTCATTGTCTGACGTTGAAGGCGGGCTGATCAAAAAGGCAGCGTTACATTAAGCCCGAATAAAGGTCGCAGTAAAAAGGAAGAATATGAAGGTCAGGCAGATTCTAATAGGCGTCGCGCTGGTCTATGGGTTCACATTCGTCGGAGGGTTTATTGTCGGAGTAGTTGCCTCGACGGGCGGCATACCAGCCCCCCTGGCGATAGTCGGGGTCATGATCTCCAATCTAATACTCTCCGTCCTGGCGTTTTGTATCGCCGGCGTACTCATAAAAACGGAACGCTTTAAGAGTCTGCTTGTGGTCGCCGTAATTTGTTGGCTTTTGTCAGCGCTGAATATGAGCTTTATCCCGGAGTTTACTGTCATCCAATGGGCATTCAGTTTAGTTTTTATTCTCGTCACAATGGGTGCCGGCGGAGGGCTATCATTTCTTTTTGCACCGGCTGCTCCGAAATCGAATCCGCCAGCGGCCTAACAACTGCCTGCACGCGACGTCCCGCCACGGAGACTCTTATTTACGTGAATGTGGGCGCGGGTGATGCCCGGCATTGGATCGCTTCGAGATGAATAAACATGAGACAGTGATGGGATGGAGATATTTCAATGAAGGTTGGTAGAAAAACACAGATTCCGAATTTGGCCGTTTACGCTGCGATGTACGCCATCATATTCGGAATTAGTATCTGGTTGTTAATCACTGATAAAGAAAGCCCCACCAATTGGTTGCTATACGTCGCTATGATTGGGTCAGTCGTGGCAGGATTAATCAAATTCATTGTGCATTCACGAAAGTAACATACACAATCTGGATAGGGTTCATCAAAAGGAAACGATAGGGAAAGTATGAACCGAAGAGAGTTTTCAACGAATACCTTGATGACGTTGTCGAGCATTGCAATGCTGGATTTATTGTTCCGCCAGCGACTATTTTCGAGCGCGGTTCAACCAGTCGCCAACCATTGGTTAAAGGAATTGCAAACGATGTGTTCCGATCTGCGAACCAACTCGATTTCTCAGTTGCAATGGCAGGCCAAAATAGACGAGTTTCACTCAAGGTTACCGCTCGAAGATTTGATGAACGAGATCGATTTTGAAAAGTCGATCGAACGGTTCAAATACCCCGACCTCGGCGTTGTCACTACGGATCCGAAACTTCCGAAGATTGGTAACATGTCAGGAGAGTACTCATTCATCGGTCGGATCTTTGGTATGCAAAAGGACAGAGCCATAATCCCGCATGGACATAGGAACATGACCTCCTGTCACAGGGTTCTTAAGGGTGAGCTGCTTCTGAGGCAGTACGATCGGATCGAGGACGAAGGCGAATACATTTTGATCAGACAGAGCATCGAAGAACAAGGAAAGACCGGCAGTTTTTCCTCGATATCGGATGACAAGAATAATATTCACTGGCTGATTGCAACCACACCCAAGGCTTACACCTTCGATATCATTGTTGTTGGTCTCAACGATAAAAATACCGAAATCAATAACATCGACATCAACGAGGCGGTAACAGTTGACAAGGCGATGTTGAAAGTAAGGAAGATCGGCGTCAATGATGCGCTGAAGAAATACGGGAAGACACATCATTGAGCAATCGGTGGCATAGATCATCCAGGCGCACAAACGTGCCAAACCACGACAGCCAATGTGCACATAGAATTCGCTGCCCGTTGTCGATATTTAAACGATCGCAGCTCAACTGACGATCGCCTTGCAGCCTACTTTTCCAAATGATAGGGCACGCTGGTCACAATCACGCCCTTCCTGAAAAGCAATGCACCTTTGAGCATTAGTGAGCTTTGGTTATGCAGTAAGTGTTGCCACCACCTCGCCGGAACAAACTCGGGCAGTACCACAGTCACCATATCGTTTCCATTCCTCACTTCAATTCGAGCGATGTAACGCAGCAATGGACGGGTTAACTCGCGGTATGGTGAGGGGAGAACGACGAGTTGCACCCCGGCTCCCCATCGCTCCCACTTCTCACGCAGCTTCGCAGTCGCTTCTTCATCGAAGTCAACGTAAACGGCCCTGACATGTTCCGGCGCGATGGATTTTGCGTATTGCAGCGCGCAGACAACTCCTCGATGAATACCCGAGATGGGCACGATCACGGTGTGCCTAATAGGGCGAAGAGACTCGAGGCCCTCAGTCGAGAGTTGTTTTGCTACGCCCACATAATGTTTGTGAATTGCCCGGAACATGAAGACGAGCAGGGGGATCACTACGACCACGATCCACGCCCCATGGATAAACTTTGTGGCAATGAAGACACACAAAACCACAAAGGTGGCGAGTGCGCCAATGGCATTGATCGCAATGGACTTTTTCCAATTGGATCCGTCGGTTACATCGTCCCGGTTGAAAGTGGAACCACGTTCCTCCGACGCGGTCAGTTCGGCATCCGGCAGCGCTTCTGAATCAACGGTACTTTCAGTGAAGTGAATACTTGCGGCCTGCCGCGCAAGCCTGTCGCCGTTTTTTTGCTTCTCGGCGACCCGTTCCTTGAGCCAGTGTCGCACCATTCCCGTCTGCGAAAGAGTGAACGAGAGAAAAACGCCCACGGCATACAGCGGAATAAGACGGCTCGTGTTTCCCGCAAAGACGATTACGAGAATCCCGGCAAAAATTGCCAGCATCACAATCCCGTTTGAGAAGACGAGTTTGTCGCCACGCGTGGAAAACTGACGCGGCAGAAACCGATCCCGCGCGAGCAGGCTGGCTAAACGCGGGAAGTCGGCGAAGGAGGTGTTGGCCGCCAACAGGAGAATCAGCGCCGTCGCAATTTGCACGGCGTAGTAGAACCAGGCCATTGGTCCCGTGAACATAATTCGGGCGAACTGGGAGATGACTGTTTCACTTTCATGGGGATGAACGCCATATAGGTAAGCCAAAACGCTGGTGCCAAGGAACATCGTGGTGAGCAGCACGGCCATGACGACGAGCGTTGTAGCTGCGTTAGCTGCCTCCGGTTTCTTGAAGGCCGGAACCCCATTGGAAATAGCCTCGATTCCCGTCAGCGCTGCACAACCGTTTGAGAAAGCTCCGAGTATCAGAAAAAGCGTTAATGGTTGCAGCGTGTACCCTTCGGCAGTCTTGATCTCTTCAGGACCTGGTTGAGGAGCAGTTCCTCCATACAGGTAGTAGCTGAAGAGCCCGTAAGCAATCATGAAAAGAAAACTGACGAGGAACGCGTACGTCGGCGCCGCGAACAGAGCGCCGGATTCGCGCACGCCACGAAGGTTAGCAATGGCAATAAACGTGATAAAGATCAGACAGAGAAAAACTTTGTGCTCGTCGAGCCAGGCGTAGCGGGTTCCCCGCACCATGGAAGTGATGGCCGCCACGCCCGCCGCAATTGAAACTGCCACGGTCAGAACGTAGTCAACCAGAAGAGAAGCACCGGCGACCAGCCCCGCATTTGTACCGAGGTTCTCTTTGGCCACGATATAAGCGCCGCCACCTGACGGGTATGCGTGAATCGTCTGGCGATAGCTAAGAGCAACTATCACGAGTAACACGGCAATACCGATCGAGATCGGCACCACATACTTGAAAGACCCCGCTTGTCCGTAGACCGCGGCTACTGCCAGTACCAGCAGGATTTCCTCAGTCGCATAAGCCGTCGATGAAAGCGCATCGGAAGAGAAGACCGCCAGCGCTGTTCTCTTTGAGAGACGTTCGTGGGCCGCTTGCTCGGTTCTCAGTGCGCGACCGATGAAAAATCGTTTGAGTTCTGCTGCCATGAAATTACGACGCTGACTGGTTTGATAAAAAACTAGCGATGCGAAGTTGGGGGACGGTCCTTTGTCGAGTCGCGCTCCAGCCAGTCCATGCAATAACCAGCAAGGATAAGAAGCGGGATAGTAACGAGCAGAAAGGCTGTGCCCAGGCCGTGCACAACCGGGTGCTGCTCTCCTCCCAGAATCCAGGCGCTTGCGCTTAGGAAAGTTCCCAGAATTCCGGCGAGAATCCCGCCAACAAAGCATGCGATTGCGCTCGCGGACTCGACTAGGGCCAGATTGCGTTTGGTCTCACGACTCACAAAAGAAATCTACGCTGGCGCGCATAAGGATGGGGTAAGAAGTCTATAAAAAGATCGTAAGGATTGAGAAAGCAGCCAATTGAGTAGTGGTGCAATTGAAAGGTAAAGCGTTCCTCTTTGACGGAACTCTGGGTGCGGCTTTGCGTCCTTTGCGGTCTTCCGCTCTTAACCGCAAAGGACGTGAAGGTTTCGCAAAGAAGCGCAAAGGAAAAGAAACTCTATCGGTGGCCGGAATTCCCGTTTAGCGCTATTCCGGATTGAACCGATAACCAACCCAGGGTTCGGTAAGGATATAGCGCGGGGCGGCCGGATCGGTCTCCAGTTTCTTTCGTAATTGGCCTACGAAGACGCGCAGATACTCATTCTGCTCCACATATTCGCCGCCCCAGACAGCGGCCAACAGCACGCGGTGCGTCAGGACCTTTCCGGCGTTGCGCATAAAGTGCAAGAGTAGATCAAATTCTTTTGGAGTGAGGCGTACCTCTCGGCCTTTCACCGTCACAATGCGGGTTTCCAGATCAATGCGGAGTTCGCCTGTCTCCAGGAAGGTTGGAGCGGCTTCGCTTGAGGCAGCTGTCTTCGTGCGTCGGAGGGCTACACGTACGCGGGCCAACAGTTCTTCAATACCGAAAGGTTTGGTGACATAGTCATCGGCCCCGAGATCGAGCGCTTCTACTTTCGTTTTCTCTTCACCTCTGGCGGAGAGAACCAGAATGGGAACTGACGAAATCGCGCGCAGACTACGGCACAACTCCAGACCGTCCATTTGAGGCATCGCCAGGTCAGTCACTACGAGGTCAGGATGCCAATCGCCGAAAGTTTCCAGCGCCGAAACACCGTCGGCGGCAACACGCACCTCATATCCGTGTGAAGATAATCCCGTCCGCAACACGCGCGTGAGCTGGGGTTCATCATCAACGACAAGAATCCGCGGTTTATGCTCCATTAGTGTTCTCTGGTTTTTGGCCCTCGATCTGACCCTCCCCAATTGGTAACGTGAAGAACACTGCCGTTCCCTTACCCGGCCCATTTTGTATCCAGATCTTTCCGTCATGCGCTTCCACGATGCCTTTGGCAATTGCCAAACCCATGCCTGAGCCCGACGGTCGATTAGCACTAATGTCACCGTCCCGGGTAGCGCGGAAGAACTTGTCGAAGACTCGCTCGCGCAGCTCAGGGCTAATGCCGCTTCCCTCATCTGCGACTCCCATTTGGACCGTCGTCTGGTTCACGCGCCTGGCGACGATACGGATCACAGAGTCGACAGGTGAATACTTCGCTGCATTATCAATCAGCGAATAGATCACCTCACTCACCGCCCGCTCATCCACACAAACCATAGGCAGATCGTCTTCAATCCCTAACTCGGTTTTGTGATTGTTCGTCAACGCCGAAGCGCGAGAGAGTGCTGCTGAAACAATTTCTTCAATCGATCCCCACCTTCGTCGCAAATGCATCTCGCCCGCTTCGATGCGCGCCAATTCCATCATTCCCCCGATAAATCGATCCAGCCGGTCAGCCTCTTCGTCTATCACCTCCAGCATTTCCTGCCGGCTTTCGTCATTGAGCAACGATGGAGCTGCATTCTTCCTGATTGAGCGATGATCGTCGAGGAGAGTCGTTACCGATGCTTTGATGGATGTTAAGGGAGTGCGCAGGTCGTGGGTCACTGCATCGAGTAAAGCCGATTTCAACCTCTCGCTCTGCTTGAGAGCGCGCGCCTGGCTCGCTTCCTCAAAGCTTTCCTGCAACTCGGCGTAGAGACGTTCAACTTCCTGACGCACCTCATTGGCTTCTTCAGCTCGTCTTCTTGCACGCGCGGAAAGCTGACCCGCGGTAATACCGGTTACGAGGAAGGAAAGAAACGCGATCCAATTTTCGGGTTCTGCAATATGGAAGGTGCCGACTGGAGGAAGAAAGAAAATATTGAAGCAGATACCGCCGACAAGCGCCGCCAGCACCGCGGGTTTCGATCCCCAAGCGGCGGCGACAAAAAGAACGATGAGCAAGAAGGCGAGCGCAACCGTCGTCGGATTAATGTGACCGCCAAAGACATTGAGAACAGCGGTGGCTGCGGCAATGACGATGACAGCCACAATGTATCCGAGAAACTGTTTGCGGACCGCTGCTTTCCACACGCGCGAATTGTACCGCTAATTCGATAGATTTAAAGGTTGACTGGATCGCCGCCAGCAAGGCGCGAGATCTTCAAGCTCACGAAGGTTGAGTTTTTGTTTAGTTCCCTGGCCACCCCTCACCTTTATGGTAAGGGTTTGAAAGGGCGCGGAGGCCTGCGTGTCCTGCGTGTTGTTCAAAGGAGAATGAACCGCTACCATTCCGTAATCATGCGAATCCCTGATATGCCTGACCGCGCAAAGATGCTGCCAAAAGTTTCGTTTGCGTTTTGGTTGATAGTCCTGCTCTCAGCAGCGCTGGCTTTCTCTTGCCGTTCTCAATCTCAGCCTGAGAAACCGGCAGCACCCACTCCCGTACCGCAGCCCGTGTCCATCATAGGTCCGCCAGGGTTCCCGGCGGCGGTTCTCGGCAAGCCTTATCCGGGTACCGGAATTGTCACCACCGTCAATCGAAACGAGCGTTGGGTAGCAATCGAACACGAAGAGATAAAAGATCTAATGCCAGCCATGGCAATGGAGTTTTGGGTGAGAAACCCATCAGTCATGAATGGCATTCGAGTTGGTGACAAAGTTGAGTTTGTAGTAGTCGAGGACAGCAAAGGGCAGTACATCACAGAGCTAAAGAGAGTGGCAAAGAGTCGTTAACTGACAAACAGGCGAAACTTTGAAACGCAGAATACTTCGAATTGCGTCCTGGTCCGTGAGAGGCGGCAACTCTCAGCAGGCGAGATGATACACGGTTGCCCGTCGGCGTCAGGCGTGGGGTTACCAGCCTACGGTGCCGGCGGCGACCTTACTTCTCGCTGAGAGTGCTTAACTTCGAGCATGGCAGTCTCATAGCAATCGGGACAGATCCCGTGAGTAAATCGCATGTCGGTGTTTTCCGACAGATAGTTATCCACCCGCTGCCAGTAGTTTTTCTCGTCTCTAATCTTCTTGCAATACGAACAGATTGGCAGCAGGCCCTGCAGCTGTTTGACCTGCGAAAGCGCATCTTCCAGCTCGCCGATTCTCGCTGCCAGAATATTCTGTAGCTCCAAAACGTGTGCCCCGACCTGAACGCGGGCGCGAAGCTCCGTGCTGTCGAAAGGCTTCGTCAGGTAATCATTGGCGCCGGCATCCAGGCCGGCGACTACATCTGCTTTGCCACTCCTGGCAGTCAGCAGGATTAGGTAGGGTGGGGTTTGAGCGGGCCTGGCGCGAACCCGGCGGCAAAGCTCGACGCCGTCAAGCTTTGGCATCATCCAATCGAGAATTGCGAGTTGCGGTGCATCCGGTGTTTGGAGTACATCCCAGGCCTCTGCTCCATCAGCGGCGACGATAACCTCGTATCCAAACTTTTCCAGAGTCGCGGCAAGCAAATGGCGCGAAATAAGGTCATCTTCGGCAATAAGTATTTTCATGGCGCTGCTTGAATAATATCGGAGAGAGCCAGCTCGACGCGTGCGTATGCTCTGAGAGCGTCGCGTTCCGGTGTTTTCGGGCTTCCTGTTGTAATGGAGAATAGGAGCAAGGTGCCCCGCATGAGTTTTTATGCCGATGCGATATATACCACCGGCTACCGGATGGCAGCGTCAAAGACGCTGTGAAGATTTTGATTGCACCGCTCATGCCATCGGGTCATCACGCCGTCGCATCCGGATTCAGTCGAAGATTCCGCGAGCGGGCGCCGAGCGAAAAGGAGAGGGGCCTTCCGCTGGCCCCCATTTGATTCGGTTAGATTTGCGCGGCCCTCCATCGTACAATCACGTCAACCAACAATCTTCCTGGTGGTCACCGGGGGCAATTCATAATGAAGCCTGGCAAGGATCGCAGAGCCCGCGACGTCCTGGACGCATCAGTCGAGGAGCTGCAGCCTACTCGCCAGCAGGCGCAGTCGGAAGCAAACCGCAAACGCGTGGAAAACGAGCTACGGGAGCGGGCGGCGGAACTCTCGGAAGCGCAGCGCCTGGCGAAGGTAGGAAACTGGAGTCTTGATCTGCGCACCGACGAGCTGACCTGGTCCGAGCAACTCTATCGAATTTTCGAGATTGAAGAGCGAGAATTCGACCGCCGTTATGAATTGTTTTTGAGTCGCGTCCATCCCGAAGATCAACCGCGCGTGCTGGAGACCAACTCTCGAACCAGAATCGAGGGATGCCCGTTCGACCTCGAATACCGCATCGTCATTCCAAATGACGAAGTTAGGTTTATCAGGGAACTCGGATACGCCGAGAAAGACGAAGCAGGCAAGGTCATCCGGCTTTTCGGCACTGCCCAGGACATCACCGACCGCAAGCTTATCGAGACGGCACTCGACGAACGCCTGCGTTTTGAAACTCTGCTAACCGAACTCTCCGCCGCATTTGCAAAGCTAACGACCAACGAGGTGGATCACGAAATAGACAGGTGGATGCAAAGGCTCGTCAAGTTTCTGGGCGTGGACCGGGCATCGTTCCTTCAATTTGGATCGGGTGGGACTCTTTACCGGAGCCATTCATACACGGTTCCCGGAATCGAAGCCCTGCCGCCGCCGCCCTTCGAATTCAAGGATCAGTTTCCCTGGATAACGGACCAATTGCGCAGAGGCGTCACCGTGAAGTGGTCACGCATCCCCGAGGACATCCCTGCTGAAGCTGCGAACGAAAGGAAATATGCGGCCAGGCTCGGCGTTAAGTCTGGACTAACCATCCCGGTCATAATGGGTGGATCAGTCATCTGCGCCATTTCATTTACCTCAATAGTAAGTTACCGCGATTGGCCCGATGCGATGGTGGCGAGGCTTCGTTTAGTCGGGGAAATTTTTGCCGGCGTCATCGAACGCAAACGTGTTCACGCGGCGCTGCGTCATAGCGAAGAACAGTTTCGCCAGATGGCTGAGAATATTCGGGAAGTGTTCTGGCTGGCGACAGCCGACCTCAGCAACATGCTTTACATTAGCCCCGCCTACGAAACTGTTTGGGGCCGCTCCTGTGAAAGTTTGTATCAGGAACCGCGCTCATTTTTCTCTGCCATCCACCCTGAGGACCGCGACGGCATGGTCGCCATCATGGAGCGTGACCGTGAACAGGGGTTTGAGGTCGAGTATCGCGTGGTGCGGCCGGATGGAACGGTGCGCTGCATTTGGAATCGCGGGTTTCCGATCAAGGACGACTCAGGATGTTTCTATCGAGTCGCGGGGATCGCTGAAGATATCACCGAAAGAAAGCACGCGGAAGCATTGCTCCACGCGAGAGAGCAGGAGTTTCGAGCGATTGTCGAAAACGCTCCCGATCACATTGCCAGATATGACAGAGAACTTCGGCGAACTTACGCGAATCCCGCTCTGGCCAGGTCATTTGGACTGCCGGCGGAAGATTTGATCGGCAGGCAAATATTTTCGGTCCATCGGGAAGGGGGTCTGGATTTCCAGGAAGAAGTAGTGAAGCCGATTCGTCAACGATTCGCGGAAGTCTTCGACACAGGTGAGTCCTATGAACTTGAAGTCACGTTGCCAATGCCTCGGGGCCTTACTGACTACAGTTTCCGCTTGTTTCCTGAACTTGATGTCGACGGCTCGGTCATAAACGTGCTGACAATCGCGCGGGACATTACAGCGAGCAAGCGCGCGGAAGAGGAACTAAAAAAGGAAAAAGAGATCCTTGAGACGATATTTGACAATATCCCGGTGCTGATAGGTTTCATCGGCGACGATGGCGCCGTCACCATGGTGAATCCTGAGTGGGAGCGGATCATGGGATGGACGCTCGAAGAATTGCACGATCAAAATGTAGACATAATGGTCGAAGCGTTTCCTGACCCGGAGTCCAGGCGGGAGTTTATGGATTTGGTTGCCGCATCAACCGGTGAATGGGTGGATCTTAGAATCAAGGTACGCAGCGGACGGGTGATCGATGCAGCCTGTGCTTTCGTGAAATTGTCGGACAGGACGAAGCTGGGTTTCGCTCAGGATATCACCGAACGCAAGCAGGCAGAGGAGCAACTTAAAGCAACCAGCGAACAATTACGGGCGCTTACGGCTCGCCTGCAATCGGCGCGGGAAGAAGAAGGTATTCGCATTGCACGTGAAATTCATGACGAACTGGGAGCGGCACTGACCAGTCTGCGTTGGGACCTCGAGACTGCCAATAAAAGTATTTCCGAAGGTGCGAATGAGCCACAGGTCGGGGAGCTGCATCAAAAAATGCGAACAATGATCAGGCTCACTGAGACTACGATTGATAGGGTCAGAAGAATCGCATCGGAGTTGCGGCCCGTTGCACTGGATGACGTCGGATTGATTGCGGCAATTAAATGGCAGGCACGACAGTTTCAAGCTCGCACCGGAATCAACGTCAACTATGAAAACATTCTGACCAACGCTAACCTGAGTCGAGAGCAATCCACGGCGGCCTTCCATATTTTTCAAGAAACGTTGACTAACATCGTTCGTCATGCCCGTGCGACCGCAGTCAGCATTGAGATGACTGACGAAGACGGGGAATTCGTCCTTACTATCAGTGACGACGGGCGCGGCATAACGGACGAGGAGAAGTTGGGGAAACATACACTTGGGCTTCTCGGGATGCGAGAACGAGCTCATATCGCCGGCGCAAAGATTGAAGTCACGAGGGTCGAAAAGAAAGGCACGGTAGTGAAGGTGCGGATCCCCCGATTCGACTAATTGCAGTAAACAGCCCGGAAGCAATACCGATTGATGACAGCTTCCGCAGCATGATGCATGGATTTGAAAACGTGAATCTGGCAATCTTCGACATTGACGGCACGCTGACGAACACTAACGACGTCGATGAGGGATGCTTCGTCAAAGCTCTGTCTGACGCACATGGCATTACCGGAATAAACACCGATTGGGTTACCTATCCTCACACTACCGACTCTGGAATTACAAATCAGATTTTTCAAGAAAGATTTGATCGGGATCCAGAAGACGCTGAGTTAGACAAGTTCAAATCCTGCTTCGTAACCAGGTTGAGTGAAGAGTATCAATCACGCTCATCAGGGTTTGCTGCAATTGAAGGTGCTTCTGTTGCTTTAAGCAGGCTGAAGCGAGACCCTGATTGGGCCGTGGCCATCGCTACGGGTTGTTGGCGCGAATCTGCGTTGTTGAAGTTGAAAGCGGCCAACATCGATATTGATGAGATACCGGCCGCTTTTGCTGAGGATGGATTTTCCAGGGAAGCGATCTTACAGTCGGCGGTATCGCAATCTTTGGAGCAGCATCGGCTGAACAACTTTGCGAAGATAGTTAGCATCGGTGATGGGCTCTGGGATGTCCGCACCGCGCGCCATCTTAATTTTACCTTTCTCGGCGTCGGTAGTGGCGAATTGGCCGCGATCTTGAATCGGGCGGGAGCAAAACATGTAACTGAGGATTTTGCTGATTACGGCCGGCTGATGAACCTGCTGAATGAAGCCGAGGTGCCAGAATAAAATGGTGTTGGACATCGACCCGGCACTACTGCTTGCCAGAATCAACCTCTGCTTCGTCTATAACTTGCGACGAGACGCCACACCGGCATCACTTTCAACTTGTCGGCTGCAATGGTAGGCTACGGGCGAATTTGTTCGCCGTTCTTCTCGAACCTCGATGCCGTTTCGGCCACTCCACACTTAAACGAGGAGTCACTAAGTGCCTGAATTTTTTTCGAACTTTAGCCCGCTCATTGTCTTCCTGGCGATTGCCGGCATCGGCTTTGTCTTTCTGCTTATCTCTTTGATAGTGGGAGATATTTTCGACAGCTTCGGGTTGGAAACAGGATTAGATGGCGGGACTGACGGCCATGGCCTCCTGGATAGTCGCGTGATCAGCGTTTTCGTGACAGCATTTGGAGGCTTCGGGGCAATCGGGGTACAGATGGGCCTCGGCATCGTTGCCAGTTCCCTGCTCGGCCTAACAGGTGGCATTGTATTCGGCGGCCTCGTTTCACTCTTCGCGCGCTTCCTATACAAACAACAGTCTTCGAGCACTGTCGGCACGGCGCAAATGATTGGCCGGACAGCGCAGGTCACGGTTTCGATTGCGCCCGGCAATCTGGGCCAGATTAGCTGCCGGGTAGGCGAAGAGCGGATTGAGAAACTGGCTCGCTCAAGAGACAACCTGGAAATCAAAGCTGGCGCGATGGTCCGCGTAGAGGAAGTTGCGGGAGACTCCGTCATCGTCAGTCCGTACACCGATAATGCTGACCAATATTTGAGGTAAATATCGAATGCCCGAGATGCAAGATCTACTCATCCCCGTTGTGATTTTAGTTGTGGTGATCGGCTTTTTGATCGCCCTGATGCTGCTCAGCCGAAACTACGTCAAGGTTTCGCCCAACCGCGCAGCAGTTATTTCAGGACGTTCGCGAAAGCTCGCCGATGGCACTCTCGTCGGTTACCGGCTGGTCAGGGGCGGTGCGACCTTGATCGTTCCGTTTCTCGAAAAGGTTGAATATCTAAGCCTGAATGTGATCACGGTGCCGCTGGCCACCACGCGCGCCTACACCGTGCAAGGCGTCCCTGTTTCAGTTAAAGCAGTCGCCAACGTAAAGATCAAGGGCGACGACGATTCGATGCGCGCGGCGGCGGAACGCTTTCTCGGCATGCTACCTGATGAGTTTCATAAACTCGTCTTCCAGACGCTCGAGGGACACCTGCGCGCGATCCTGGGCACCCTCACCGTTGAAGAAATCAACAACGACCGGCAGAGCTTTGCCCAGAAACTAACTACCGAGGCGGCCGGCGACCTGGAGAAGATGGGTATCGGCCTCGACGCTCTGACAATTCAAGAAATCTCCGACGAAGAAGGTTATCTCGACGCCCTGGGCCAGCGGCGCACTGCCGAAGTGCAACGCGACGCGGAGATAGGCAAAGCTGAGGCTCTTCGCGATTCCAAGATCAAGGCCGCGCTGGCAATGCAGGAAGGTGAGAAAGTCCGCCTCGCTTCAGAAGCTGACATTGCCGCATCAACCAGAGAGACCGAGGTCAAGCGGGCGCAGTTTCAGGCAGAGATTAAACGCGAGCAAGCTACTTCTGAACAGGCTGGACCACTGTCAGAGGCAAAGGCGCGCCAGGAAGTTGTCGCGGAAGAAGTTCGTATCGAGAGGATTCGAACGCAGGAGCAAATAGCTGTTCAGGAGCAGGAGGTGCTTCGGCGAGAGAAGGAACTCGAAGCCACAGTAGTGAAAAAAGCGGAGGCCGAGCGCCGGGCGGCGGTGCTGCTGGCGCAAGGGCAACAGGAGGCGGCGATTCTGGAGGCCGAGGGACGTAAGCAGGCCTTGATTGCGACAGCCGAAGCTGAAAGCCAGAAGCTTCAGCGAGAGGGGTTGGGGCGCGCCTCGGCGATCGAGGCGGAAGGTCGCGCCGAAGCGGAAAAAATTCGCGCGCTTGGTCTGGCGGAGGCGGAGAAGATAGAAGCTCAAGGCCTGGCCCACGCTAAAGCGACCGAAGCTCAGGGACTGGCGGAAGCATCCGCGATCAAAGAGAAGGCGGCGGCCTGGCGTGAATTTAACGACGCGGCGCGGTTGCAAACGATTCTTGAAAAACTACCCAGCATTATTGAAGCGACGGCGCCGGCGTTAAAAGCCATATCTGAGCCACTCGGCAACATTGATAAAGTTGTCATGATCGATCATGGCGGTGGTGACTTAAATGGTCGCGGCGGAGGCGGACTCAATCGTTTCGCTCAGACTGGGCCAACCATGATTTACGGGCTGCTCCAGCAACTGCAGGCGCTGGGACTCAACGTGCCCGAGATTCTCAAACAACTGGGCGTCTCAACCGACACAACTGAAGGGCGAACTGTAACCGAGGTCGAAGCCACAACTGCCGAGAAAGTCCCTACGCCAAAAACAACTAAGTGAGGGAGTAGCCTAGCGGCGTATGCGATTGAATTGCCACGATCACTGCCCGCGAGCCAACCCCCTTGGCAACTGAGCGAAGCGATCTCATTAGCACCGTGGCTTCAGCCCGGTGATCCAGAAGACAACCCAAGTGCGCCTAACCGTTTTAACGGTTTTGCTGAGGTGCGGAAAACCATTGAAACGATTGAGGCGAAAATGACGCCCATGGGTCACCGGGCTAAAGCCACGTGCTAATGAGATCGCTTCGCGAAGTTTCCAACTGTTGGCGGCTTTTGAGGCAAAGCAAGTGAAAACCTGGCTGCCGGCGTTGTCCCTCAAATGGTTCCGAATCACTAACCCTCTTCGCGGGGTCCATCAAACACATAACCGGGTGAGGTCTCGCACAGGATCACATCGTAACTATCGATCATCGGCATGGCGATCGATTCCAGTTCGTTCTTCCAAAACGCTCCTTCGTAGAAGTCGTTCTTCATTCGGTCGCGTTCCTCCAGCGAAGGAAAGCTGCGCAACCAGACCAATTTGTTGGGGTTCTCCAGATCAAGCATGGGGCCGAGGATCTTCATCCCATGTGAACGCAGCGCCGGCACGGCCCGCGTTTCGAATAACTTGATAAACTCCGCGCGTCGGCCCGGCTTGATTCTGTAGCTGCGTACTTCGACGATCATCGGCAACCTCCTTAAGCATCATGGAACGCGTTCGCTTCGGCACTGAGTAATTCTATGTCGGCAACCTGGTCTGCCTATTCTTTCACGCGCGTGTCTTTCGCGATCCAGTTTACTTCCCAGGTCTTGCCCCCATCATCTGAGAACGCCTGCTCGAATCGGCAGGAGTTCGGAGTGATATCTGAGATGACAAAGCGCACTAGAATTGCCCGGCCATTAAGGGTCTCCTGATTATGAAATTCGCCTCGCCCGTTTTTGAACTCACCGATTGTGGGCGGAGTCATGACACCGCCGTTGATGCTGGCAAAGTTGAGGCTCCACTGCCCGGATTTAGGATTGTATAAGCGCAAGCTCAGGCCCTCAAAATGACCTGCCGGTCCATCGACCACAAGTTCCACCAGATTGGCGCGACCGTTCCAAACCTTTCGCACGACGGTGGTCCCGTTGTATTCGACCCACGTAGTGGAGCCGGTTAAAGGATTCAGCAGCCGCTTTAGGTGAGTTTTCCAGGTGCCAATCTCGAAGTCGAAATCACGTTGCCCATCCCTTTCCGTGGGAGTTTGTTGAAGGCTTGTTTTCGATCCGCCGGGTGTCGTCTGTGCCACGCTTTGAAGAGGTTGGGAGATCACAAGCAAGCTACAGAGGAAGAGAACAGTTCGCAAACAGACAAGCTGGTAACGGCAGCGTAGCGTGATTCGATAACGGCAGACCTGATCGAACATGGTTTATCTCCTAACCCAGGTTGGAGTACTCTGACTTTAAACTCACGGGGGAATATAATTAGACCCATGGCCGCAATCAAGAAGCCACCTTCAGGTAACCCTACTCGCCCCAATCGACCCAACCGCCGCGCCAATCCGGTCAGCGGATGCCCGTTGACTGCTGCCCTGGCGGCCGTCGGAGGTAAGTGGAAATTAATCATCGTGTACTGGTTGGCAGAATCACCGAAACATTTTGCGGCGCTGCGGCGGGAAATGTCCGGCATATCGCAGAAGGTGCTCACTCAGCAACTCCGCGAGCTGGTTAGCGACGGCATCGTAAAGCGACAACCGCAAGGTGCAATTCCATCTCCCGTCGAATACTCGCTCACAGACTATGGCCAGTCACTCTTACCTCTGGTTGAAGATATTCGGCGGTGGGGGAGGACACATATTGAGCGCTCGACCTCAGAGGTTGAGGAGCCTGGGGAGCGCTAAATCGTTGCGGGAGGACAGTGGAATGAAAACGACGTTGCTGATTTCCGCGCTGATGTTTACTTTCTTGGTCAATTCCGTTTCCGCGCAAACTGAAGCCGACATTGAACGCGCCTATGGCAAGCCGCTTGACGTCTATTCAGTTAGTGAAAATATCTGGATGACACCCGAATACTCCGCAGACGGGAACGTCTGTTCCATGCGACTCTACCCGAAACGAATTAATCAAGAGACTAACTTTGTATGCACGTCATGCGAGTTGGACTTTAAGGAATTGAAGAGGCTCCTCAATGAGTTGGTTCCACCGAAGACTCGTGGCCTGCAAAATGAATCGTTTGGACAAACCGCAACGGGCGGTCCTGCGGCCTGGACCACATATGGGTACGAAAAAGTGAGTTTCACTTTTGTGGCCCCTTTTGGCCCCCCGAAGTACGACGGAACAACACTAAGGAAAGGTCAGTTTGTTTTCACAGTACCCATTGGACCTCCCGCACCGCCGAAATCGAGACTGCCGACCAGGGATGACTTCTCCACTTTTGGGTCACCTCGGACTCAGATTGTTACGATCAGGTGGAACGATAGAAAGTGCACACCGAAGTAGAGATCGGTTCAGCGTTGGACCACAATCATGGAAAGATCGAGTCACAAATCGTGGATTGGCACAGTGATTCTGGTAGGCGTCGTTTACTTCCTGATTGGTAGAGGATCCACGCTGCCCCACGATAATGTAGGCACGTGGCGACTGGCGGCGTGGGTGGCCAGCGCCGGAGTAGCTGCGGCTCACATCGGATACGAGCGTTTCCAGCTGGATCGTTCGCCACTGGTAACAGCACTGCACGCAGCGCTGGCGGTGGCGCTCGGGGCATTCTTGCTCGCTATTGCAGCGACCATTAATGCGGTGATGGTTGTGGCTAACCCTCCATACGGGCGCTACCTGCTGGCGCTGGTACTGTGGCCAATCTTCACCGCGGTGCCCGCGTTTCTCGTGTCGCTTGCGATAGCTTCGGTGTTGGCGCGTCTTCCCGCGAAGCGCGTAGCTAAGTAATATAAGATTCCCGCCAGCAAAACTTGAGGAGGAGCGGCAGAGATGGAAAATACAACTCAAGGAGCGCTACCTATCCTTCTTGCCAGCATCTCGTTGGGAGTCGTGGATCGCTGTCAGTAAACTGGTGTGAGACTTGCGAAGGGCCGTGATGAAATCTGCAACTGATCAGAGAAACATCCTGCTTGACGCGTGGAGAACCAACAACCGCGTCACCACCTTTCTCGTCGAAAACCTGCCCATTGAGCTATGGACTGCCACAGTGCCGGGCGCTCCGCGACGAACTGTCCGAATGATTGCCGGCCACATCCACAATGCGCGATGTATGTGGATCAAGACGCTGGGACAGGAACACGGCATCGTGGCGCCGCGGGCGGTAAATCGACATAAGGTTGAACCGGAGGAGCTGGTTACCGCACTTGGCCGCAGCAGCCGCGGCATCATCAGTTTGCTCACGCTCGGTCTCGACCGAGGTGGCACAATCCCAATGTCTACCTCTTATACCTGGCGCAATTTTCCTCTCGACGTCGGGCACGTTCTAACGTATTTTGCAGCACATGAAGGTCACCATCGGGGACAGATTGTCATGCTGGCCCGGCAGTTGAGCCATCGTTTGCCAGTCGAGATCACCGGTGGTATTTGGCACTTCACGAAACGCTCGAAAGAGGCGCGGGAGACATGACTGTTTCTCGCGCAACCAGAAACCCTGTGATGAAAAGCGAAAGGCCGGTTTGAGATTTCGTGACCGGATTCAGTTTCGCAGCGCTTCGCGGCCCGGGAACACACCTGTCGGCCGCTTATTCTGCTCGGCTATTCACGTTATTGGGTGGATAATCTCGAAAAAGAGTGCCCTAAAAAACCGAGAGGCCGGTTTTTGAGCCGGCCTCAATCGGTTGGCGGAGACATTCAGCCTCTACAAGTCACTGTCCTCACCCCAGCAACTCATCGCCGTTAAAGCGCATTCTACGGATAATTTTACTTTCGTCAATACAAGGAAACTTGCATCGCAAATATAACTTCTAACTGGAAATTTGGGCTGTCGACGAAGGGAGGACAACGCAACGGGAGGTTCTGAGCGGAGGTTTCTCTGCGTGTCGCTAATCGTCCCGCTTGAGTGCTGTTACTTACTCTTGCCTACCAAACTCTTCTTCAACACCGCCATCAGGTCGATGACCTTGCCCTGGTCAGGAGCATCGGCATCTTCGATCTCCACGATATTCTTCCGCTTCGACTGCTTCTTCTTTACCAGCTTCAAGAGCCGCTCCGTTTCCTGGTCTTTCAACTTGGCCGTCGAGAATGTTTTTTTGGACTTGCTGCCGATTAGTTTTTCAAACTTGCGCACTGTGACCGCCGCCACCTTTGGTATTTTCGGAAGGTCCACCTGCTTTGGCGAGCGCAACTCATCCGAAAACCGCATCACTTCGGCGCGGAGAATTCCATTGTCTGAAAAGATTGCTACCAGGTATTCCTTGCCACGCATAACAAACGTGGCCACCCCGGCCTGACTGGTTTTCTTCATCGTTTCCGCGAGCAATTTATAGGCTTTTTGCGAATTCCCTTCCGGCGCTAGAAAGTAACCACGCTCGAAATAGATCGGCGGAATGGAATCCTCCGGAACAAAGCTTTTCAGAGCGATGTCACGAGACTTGTCGGGCTCAAGGCGTTCGAGTTCGTCATCAGTGATTACGACAAACTTTCCTTTATCTGTCTCGTAACCGCGGACTATTTCGTCAGCGTCGAGGTCCTTTTCAGTTTTCTGGGAAAAATATTTTCGCGCCAGCGGTTGGCCGTCTGGCCCAAGCATCTTGAGTGGGGCGCGAACAGTCCGACTCGCCGGAAAAAGACTCACGGGGACACTCACCAGCCCGAAGGTCAAGGTACCTGACCAAAAGGGACGTCCACCTGATTGCTCCTCGCCATTGCTCGCTTTGCTCTTCGAGCGGCTTCTTTTCTTCGTAGTCTTAGGCAGCGCGTTTCCCCTTCTTCAAGGATTCAAGGCTCTTTGCCAGAATGGTGTCGAGCGAGCCGGTCCTGGTTTTAGTTTTCACTGCCCGCAGTCTCGGCGCCTTGCCTTTTGCTTTGCGTTCAATAAACTCCATTACTCGCTCGCGATACTCATCTTTGTAGTCCTCTGCATTAAACTCTCCGGCCAGCATTGAGACCAGTGTCTTGGCCATCGCCAGCTCTTTCGCTGTGGGCGCTGGGCCGCCGGGCTTCGGTAGTTCGCTGGCTGAAATCACCTCGCCGGCGTTTCGCAGAGTGACCAGAAAAAGATAACCGTCTTCCGCTCGCAGAGTGCCGGCATAAGACTTGTTGCGCATGACCCAGTGGGCCACGCCTTCCACCTCACGGTTGGTTAACGCCTGCGCGAGGGCGAAGTAGTTTTTTTGATCCCCATCGGGCGCGAGGTAATAAGGCCGTTCATACCATTGCTGACTAATTTGCTCCGGAGGAACAAACTCCGTAACCTCGATATCGCGGGAAGGCTCAGGCTTGATGGCTTCCAGTTCTTCTTCCGTCAGAATCACAAATCTTCCCGGTTCCACCTCGTAGCCCTTTTGAATTTCATCGTTGGAAACTTCTTCACCCGTATCGCGGTCAACCATGTGTTGTTTGATTCGCATGAGGTGACGATCGTCGAGCACGTGAAATCGCACGGTCCGATCCTCAACGGCGGAATACAACTTGACCGGAATCCTGGTCGATCCGATCTTAAGAATGCCTTTCCAGATTGCCCGTGCAGCCATTACTTCAGTGCCTCGCTTTCTGAGTCTCGCGACTTGAAGCAATCCGGACACCAGGATTCAATTGATTTCGTCTCGACGCATACTGAACAAACCGGTCCATCGCAATCCACGCAATAAAACTCTGTGCGATAGGCGTAGGTGTGGTTGCATGAGGGACAGCGTTCGATACCCTCCAACCACCAGGCTTGTTGCCCTGTTTTTGCTCTCGCCATTGTTCCCCGTCCTCGGTCCACGTGTTCAGGGTCCGCCGTTGTGTTCTCTAGTGGGCGTAGTATGTCAGATCAAACAGCCTGAGGTTTGTTATTCGGTTGTTCTTAATGTCAAAAAAGGTTTGCGACGAAACAGCTCAAACATTGCGAGCCGCCGGCGTTCATTCGGAGCGCGATGTTCAAAAGTCGAACCTGGGGCTCTTGCTGTTGATCTTTCGGTAGGTACCGGAAGCGGCGACATTAGCGCCAAATCCGCAATCATCGATAACGTCATCCGTTTTGATTATGACTCTGTTAGAAGCGAAGCTCATCCTGACTTTGCAATTCCCGCTTTCGTACATCGCTACTCCATTCTCCAGGCGAGCCACTCCGTGGAGCTCGCCATTGTGAATGTTCTGCGGGTTGTTAGGGCTTACCCAAAGCGCGATCAATGCGAATTTGATTTTGCCACCGCGAAGCTGTCGCACATCGAGCGAATTCCGAAATTCATCTTTTCGCAAACGGTATTGACCCGTAACGCTCTTCGGTTTGGCAACCAGAGGGAGAGACGTTTGCGCGCCAGCGACGACACAAATGAAGGACAGCAGAATTAATCGGGCGAACTTGTGTTTCATGGACTCGTCGGAGAGTTGGACCATCGAACTATCGCAACGCAATAAATTCCAAATCGTGGCCGTCAGGGTCTTCAAAATACAGGGATACCGCATTCATCCATTCATGATGGACCGGCGCAGCAACCGCAACACCTTTCTCTTGCAGCAAAGCCGCCGCGCGAGTCAAATCCGATTCTTCGACGGTAAACGCGAAATGCTGAGGCGGCCAATCACCCTGGTCCTCCTGCAGCACAACCATGCCTGTCCGACCACGCAACCACAGAAATAACCAGTTCCTGCGTACGTCGCGCAGTCCCTCTTCCAATCCCAGCACGTCCCGGTAAAACACTTCCGCGCGCGGCAGATCCTTCACTCGAATCGCGATCTCAAAGAGTCCTTTTATTGGCAACATATGTTTCGGCTGGCAGAGTTCTTCTCCAGTTTACTCCCCCGGATCGATGGGCCACAAACGCGTTTCGTCACAACCTTTCGCCGGCCGCTGGCATCGGAGGACTACTGCTTTACCTCTCCCGCTTGCAAAAGCAATCGACTCTTGTAAAACTCGTATTTGGAATACCCCCTGGAGAAAACGAATGACAACAATACTGCGCACCATTTGCTCCTTTCTCGTTCTGCTGGCTCTCTTTGTTCCAGTGCTGGCCGACACCATTCGCCTGAAAGACGGTAGCGTGATTCGTGGCCAGGTAGTTGGTTTTAAAGATCAACAGTTCACCATCCTGATCGGCGCGGGCGCGCAGGGACGCCGTAGCCGCACAGTGATCTACATGGAGGATGTCGATTCAATCGAATTTGACTCGGCCACTTCCGCCGCAGGTTCGTCGCCGGGAAACGAAGACACTTCGGCATTGCCCACCAGCACGCCACCGCGCTCAACGCCATCAAACACGTCAAACATTCCCGCGTCGAGGACGACCAATAGCCCCCCTTCTTCATCAGGGCCGCAGTTTTTTACAATTAAGGTGGCGGTGCGCGCTGACAGTGCCAATAACGGATGGACTAATACCGGTTTAGTGGTGCGGCAGGGGCAACGGCTGCGAATCAGCTCCACGGGCCGCGTGTCACTCGGAGGCGGCCGCTTTTCTACGCCGGCCGGCCTTGGCAACGTTCCTGACAATGACAAACTGCTCCGTACTGAAGCGACAGGCGCCTTGATTGCGGTTATCGGCGACGACAACGACGATTTTATTCTGATTGGCACCCGGCGAGACTTTGTCGCGCAGCGCGATGGCGTGCTCTTTCTGGGAGTGAACGAAGGAAATCTCCGAGACAACACCGGCACTTATGACATAGTGATTGAGGCCGAGGCTCGGTAATCACTGCGCTTTTGAGCCGGCGGGGCAAACTCGTGTTTGCCCGCCCGCATCGTACTCTTTACCAATATTTTGCGAGACCGCGGCTCGAAGTACCAATCGTTCCCCCGAATTCAGGTGATTTATGAAATTCTCAAAGCTGGCTTCTACACTGTCTGTAGCATTTATAGCTGCCGGACTCCTCGGTTCATCAAACTTTGATCTGGCCCGGGCACAATCGCGACGTCAGCCGCCCACCTCCACTGAAAAAAAGAATAAGCGGCCGCCTGAGCCCGGACAGGAACCAGCCGAACAAAAGCCCGAGGATCCCATCCCGACCGATGTTGTCGGCAAACCCCAGGACGCTGAGAAAATCACCATCACGACCCAGGTAGTTAACGTGGATGCAGTGGTCTATCACAAGAAAACTGGCCAGATCGTTACTGGGTTGAAGAAAGAGAACTTTGCCATCTTCACTGATAACAGCGTGAAGCAGACGATCACTAATTTCGCCACGCCTGAAGCGCCGATCACGGCTGCGCTGGTAGTCGAGTACAGCAAGCTTTCTGAAGCGCTGGGAAGCGCCAGCGGCGGCATGTTCGACCCCGGCACGTATGAAGTGCTGCGACCGGTGGCGATGTTTCTTTCGCAGTTCGTCAAACCGCCTGATGATTACGTTTCCGTAGTCGCTTTTGACATGCGTCCCACGCCTTTGACTGATTTCACAAACGATCCCGCACGCATTCGGAATGTGATCAACCTGCTGCTGCGGAACAGTCCGGCTTTCAGGGAAACGAATTTGTTCGACGCCCTTAAGTTTGTGCTGGTTGGGGGGCGCGGTGATTCAGTTGTGCTCGATGACGCCAAAGAAGCGAAAACTGACTATGCCGGGTTGGTGAGTGTGCAGGGGCGACGACGGGCCGTCATCCTGGTTGCCTCAGGTATTGATACGTTCAGCAAGATCAACTACGGAGACGCGCGCAAGATTCTCCAAAGCTCTGGCATCCCGGTCTACATAATTGGAACAGGAAACCTTTGGTTCAAGAAGTATGGCGATTTGATTGGCGCCCAGGACAGCTTGCTTGGCGATCCGGGCCGCATGTCGTTTCTGCAAGCCCAAAACGCGCTGAAGACTTTTGCAAATGAAACGGGTGGAGCTTATTACCCCGTCACATTTGAAGGTGAAGTTCCCAAGGTGCTCAATTCGATTAATTCGCTCCTACGCAGCCAATACAGTCTCGCTTTCAATCCTGGCGATATTCGCGACGGAAAACAACACAAGATCAAAGTGAGTGTTGACGTTAATGGCGACGGGGTCTACGACGACAAAGAGTTTACGATCCAGGCGCGACAGGTTTATCACTCACCAAAGCCCGATTCGGCGAAGAAGTAGTGGGCAGTGAGGGTACCATTTCTAAGTTCAGTTTCTGCTTTCGGGCATTTGACTTCTGACTTCTGTCTTCTCCCTACGCCCCATGAAGCCGCAAACGAAACTCATCGTTGATCGCAATGATCTCGGTCCGCTTGTGTGAGAAGAGCCGGCTCTCGCGCAACAACATCGGCAACCCACCCTGCGGCATTTCCACTCCATATCCAGGGCTCGAGAAAACCGCCGCCAGATGCGGATTCAAACGCTGCGGAAGCCCGTAGCGAATCGCTTTCTGCGCCACGGGTGAAAACCCTGCCGTGCGCCGGGGGTTGATAACTTCAATCGAGTGATCGAAGATTTGCACCCGCGTTGACTGATCTCGCAGGCTGAGGTCGCGATGGAATAGTAGATTGCCGAGCGCTTCAGTGACCGCACCGCGATGGTAATTTGCGCGCGCTGCAACCGGACTGTCCTCAATATGCGCGGCCGGAAAACTCCGTGGCCGCGTGTCCCAGAGGTCCGCGTAGCGCCGGATGAACCGCAGCGACGCTTCATATAGAGTTAAAAGATTGCCGGCGATCTTTACCCGTTCGACTACCGGAGATTGAATGGTATCGCCTGCGAATCGCGACGCAGTGATCTCTGAACGCGGCAGGAGCTCCGCCACACGATCATCGCGACCAAACAACAGCAGGCCAGCCACAGTGGGAACTACTTCACCTCTAAAGTCGGTAGCCAGCAACAGATCACGCGAGAGCACTTCGGCAGTTGGATAACTGTTCGAGCCTGGGTTGTCAAAAGCATCTCCCGAATACTCGCGCACGAAACTCCAGAGGTGTGCCTCGTCAATGTCAGAGATAGCGGCTCCCAGCGCCGGCAGATTCTCAAATCTCAGCGGCCGCGATTCATCAAAAAGCGAAGCGAGCTCTTCGGCAGTTGCTTCGCGTTTGTCTGATCCGATGCGCAGATAAAATCGACCGTCGTGAGTACGGTATGGACGGCGTTTCCCTTCAATATCCAGCGCGACAATGCGCCGTCCGTTGTCGAAAGCGATCCGATCGACATAGGGAAAGAGCGGCGGCTCGATGTCTTCCCGGCAAATTCTCACCAGCTCATCCTGGACGCTTTCGGGATCGTCAACGCCTTCGATGCGCAATTGATCATTTACCCCAAAGATCATTACTCCGCCGCCCGTATTCGCGAGAGCAATTATTTCCTGAGCGATTTTTTCCGAATTGGAAAGCTTAACCTTTAGTTCGAGAAAAGTGTCTTCGCCGCCGCGGATCAATCGCAGCAGTTCCATCCTCGAGGTTTGCGGGGCGGGTGTTGAAAGGTAGTACTCTTGAAAGGACCGCTCGGTAGCGGGTTCGTGACGCTGACTGCTGCGAAATCTTCTGCGAGCCATTTGTGTATTGACGGGGCTTGCGAGCCCGCCCGGATGCCTCAGTTAGCAAGACATCGCTGGAATTGAATTATGTAATTAACAGTCCAACCTTAGGTTGCATTGGGTGCCAGGACAGCAAGGTGAAACTTAGTACCCTGAAATTCCTGAATCTGCGGGGACAACTCAATCGTTATCCGAACTCTTCACCACTTCCAGGACTTCCAATTCTCTTCGCTGCAGAGTTTCACCCTGCGAGCCTATTATCAACCAATAAAACCCGAGCGAAATAACTGCCAGAAAACCGAGTGTAACATACTCAACCAGCAAACTTCGCGCGACGAAACCGGCGGCCACCGCCGCCAATGGCAGCAGCATTAGAACGCCGATCATTGGAATCAGCAGCACCCCCGTTACGCCCGAAACGTTTGATCGTTTGCCGAATTTCATGGCCTTTGGGAATCGAATTGAAAGCGAGTTTCCCATCACGCAAATCATGGCGGCAAAGGTCAGAAAGCTCAGGCCGCCAAAAAGCAAAGCTCCCCGAGTAACGTCATGAAATAGAAAATGATTGATGGCGACGAGCGCGATAGAGAGAGCCAGCGCCAGCACGCACGTAGCAATATTTTTTCCGATCAGAATATTTTTCCGATCAACTGGCGAGAGAACAAAGGCGCGCATCCCGGCACTTTCGAATGCAAATTGGTTGCAGAATAGTCCGGAGAGAATCAGGAAAACGTATAAAACACCTGCCGCTATCATGAGTGGCTGACCATAGGTGATCAGATCCGCCGAAAGACTACCGCCTTCAATTCCCCGCCCGTCCAGATGCCGCCGGTTTATCAATCGAATCACTATGAGGAGGAGCGGCATGAAGGCCATCATCCGCACCTGGGCGTTGCGCAAGGCGTAACGGAGTTCCTTCTCAATGATGGCTGAGAGAGCGGTCGAAACCAGCGGGACTTCCCAACCCGTGTAGTTGTCGATTTTCTCTAGCGGCAACGCCGCGCGTTTTCGTTTCCTTTTCCCTCCGCCAAGAATGGCGCGGCGCGCCAGCCAAAAGGTCAGTACCAAAAGAATGACTGTGTAGGCGACGAGTCCAGCGACGGCAAACAAGTAGGCGGCGCCGCCTTCTCGCAGATCAGTGCTCAGCGCAAATGCAATCGCGCCCGGCGGCGTCCAACGCAATGCGGGAATTGATTCGACGTGACGGAAAATTGAAGGCGCAATCTGGCCAAAGAGTGCCCCGCCCAGACCGAACACCACGCCAATCAAGGCCAGGAGTGTTTCGCCCCGCGTGCGTTTCTTGCGGAGCAATGAGCCAAGGGAAGTTGAAACCCATTTGGACAGGACGACGCCAAAGCCGATTGCGAGTAATGCAACAAGCATTGCTCTCGTAAGATTCCCGTTTCCTAATCCAGCCCCGACACCAATCGCCAGAATCGCTGGAATTGCAAAAATTGCCTGAAGGCTCGTGATCTCGCTGATCAGGTCGATGGCAAAGAGGCGGCGCAGGCTAATCGGATAAAGCAGCAGGTGTCCCGGATCAAACTGCCGGGTGCTGCCCATGGTCAGCGGCAGGACGGCCCAGAACAGGTAACACATGGCGAATACTGAGAAGAAAATAAATTCAGCTGAAGGAATTTCGGCCGACCGTTGTGACGTGCCCGCGCGGAAAGTCTGAAAACCTATTTCCGGAGACGTCAGTGCGTAAGCGCCAAATCCGAGGGAGAGCGCAACTATTAAAGCCAGAACCAGCGCTGCGGCTATTCCGAGGAGTGTCGCGATTCGGCCCGCCACTGCCTTGGAAGAGCGCATCGAATTGCGGAACAGCGTCCACTTGAGCCAGAGAAGTGTTGAGAGTTGAGACATCAGAAGTCAGAAGTCAGAAGTCAGAAGTCAGAAGTCAGAAGTCAGAAGTCAGAATAATACGAACTACATTCTAGATCTGGTCTATTGTAGTCCGTCCCGAAACTTTCATCCTATACTCCTATGAGAACGTTCGCATGATTCTGGCTTCTGACTTCTGACTTCTGACTTCTAATTTCCGATGCTTCCCATCTACATCGGGCTCGGCTCCAATCTGGGAGACCGCGCGGGTAATCTTCTCCTGGGTCTCCGCGGGATGATGGAGGCGGGTCTAATCGTGACTCGATTTTCCCGGATCTATGAAACTGAGGCAGTGGAAACGTTTCCGCAGCCGCCTTTCCTCAACATGGTTGCGGAATTAAAAGTCGACGCGCGAAGCAATCCCTCCGAAGTAATGGAGCGCTTGCTAGCGGTAGAACTATCATTGGGACGCACTCGCGATTTAGCGAAGGGTCCTCGGACAATCGATCTCGACCTGCTGCTTTACGGAGCCGAGTCTTGCGTCACGCCGACGCTGACGCTGCCGCATCCGCGACTGCATCTCCGCCGCTTTGTTCTGGTTCCACTCGCTGAATTGGCGCCTCAGCTCATTCATCCCACGCTTCATCAGACGGTGGCCCAGTTGCTGGAAACGCTTGATGACGTTTCCGAGGTCAAGCTCTGGAGTCCGAGAAGCAGTTGAGAGTTCAGGCTTTAGCTTGCGTCTGCTTCCTGACGAAGCAACCAAAAGGTTGTACTCTGAAATGCCAGAGCTTTGGCATCGCCTTCCTGGTCCCCCACGGATTTTCCCCTTTTTTCAATTTTGCCGTTATAATGCCCCCACACTTGCTAACCAACCTTCCAATGCTCCGAAATTGGCCGATTATTGGCGACTAAATTGGCCGCCCGTGCGTGGCCAGCGAGTTGAAATATGCCGTATCTCAAGCCTGAGCGTCCTGAAAAAGTAAATGCGCCGTCTCTGAAGGTCAGCAAACAAAGAGGCGAGCGATTAGTCTGCTTAACCGCCTACGATTACCCAACCGCACGCATCGTGGATGAAGCCGGGATCGACATCATTCTCGTCGGCGACAGTCTTGGGAACGTCGTGCTCGGCTATGGCAATACGGTGCCAGTCACCCTCGAAGAAATTTTGATTCACCTGAAGGCTGTGCGGCGGGCGGTTCAGCGCGCGCTGCTGGTGGCGGACATGCCCTATGGTTCTTTTCACACCGGCGCAGACGACGCTGTGCGAAACGCGTTGCGGCTCGTGAAAGAGGGCGGCGCGGAAGCGGTCAAGCTCGAGGGCGGGCACAAACGCGTTCAGCTCGTGAAGCGATTGGTTGACGAAGAAATAGCGGTGATGGGCCACATAGGATTAACGCCGCAGTCCATTAACAAGCTGGGCGCTTATCGCGTGCAGGGCAAGACCGCGGCTGCCGCGCGCCAGCTGGTTGACGATGCTCGAGCCCTCGAAGATGCCGGCGCGTTTGCGATTGTGCTGGAAGTTGTGCCGCGAGAAATTGCTCAACTCATTACCGAAACTGTCAGCATCCCGACGATTGGCATAGGCGCAGGAGCGGAATGCGACATCCAGGTGCTGGTGCTTCATGACATGCTGGGATTGGGTTTTGGTAAACTCGCACGGTTTGTTCGACCCTACGCTAATCTGGTTGAAGTAATGTCGGAAGCCGTGACGCGCTATGCAGACGACGTCCGCAGCGGAAACTATCCCTCAGACGCTGAATCTTATGCGCTGCCGGTCGAGGCGGCGGATGAACTCAAGATTTCTACGTCCGCCGAAGACTCGCGGTCTGGTGATGCAAGAGCCAAGAAGTCCTGAACTAATTCCCCGATAAACTATGGAGATCATTAATCGCCGTCAGCGCATGAGTTCCGTCGCGCGCAAAATCCGCCGCGACCAGGATCGCAGCATCGGACTGGTGCCGACCATGGGAGCTTTGCATGAAGGGCACCTCAGTCTGGTCCGCGAAGCGCGGCGGATGTGCGATGTCGTAGTAGTCTCCGTCTTCGTAAATCCTACTCAGTTTGGCCCGAGCGAAGATTTTGAACACTACCCGCGCGACCTGACCAAGGACACTGCACTGCTCACGGACTACAACGTGGACTACATTTTTGCCCCGCCACTGGAGGAGATCTATCCGAAAGACTTTTCAACTTACGTGAACGTTGGTGGGCTTTCAAAACTGCTGGAGGGCGAAACAAGGCCCGGCCATTTTCGCGGCGTGGCTACGGTGGTTTCAATTCTCTTCAATACCATTCGTCCTGATTTTGCGTTCTTCGGCCAGAAGGATGCGCAGCAAGCCGTGATCATCAAGCGAATGGTGCGCGATCTCGCGTTTGATACCGAAATCGTTGTCCTCCCAACCGTGCGCGAGGATTCAGGGCTTGCCATCTCATCGCGGAATCTCTATCTGGATGCCGAAGAACAGGAGGCCGCCTCGGTGATTCATCGCGGGCTCAAACAAGCCAAGGAAGCCTACAAGAAAGGCGAGCATCACGCCGGCAAGCTGGCTGACACCGTGCGTAAGGCAATCGAGACTGAACCGCGAGTGCGTCTGGATTATGTCAGCGTGGTCGATGCCGACACACTCGAGAAGCTTGACCGGCTCGACGAGCGGCCCATCCTGATCGCCGTTGCCGCGTATGTTGGCAAGACGCGTCTAATCGACAACACGGTGCTGAACAAGACGAAGAAAGATGCGGGTATTGCGACGAAGACCTAGCTAGTGTGCGTTTGCGGTTGAGCCCGCGAAGCGTGGCGATGGCATAAAGCCTGGGGTGGAGCGAAGCAAAACCCCAGGATCGATGGAGGATAGAAACAGAGCCCGCGAAGTGGGCGACAGCTTTTGAATCATCGCAGTTATGGGCTATCGCACGCTTCGCGCGCTCGGTTACTTTTACTTCCACATCCTGGGGTTTCGCTTTGCTCCACCCCAGGCTTTATGCTTACACCCGCTACGCGGGTTTTATTTGTGCTATGAACGATAAGATGGAGACGACGAAGAAAAAGTCTCATATTCAATTGGTTTTGAATGGCGAGCCGGCGGAAGTTGCCTTCGCGCCACACAAGACGCTGCTCGAAGTTTTGCGAGAAGATCTCGGTTTGATGGGAACCAAGCACGGGTGCGAACTCGGCGAATGTGGAACCTGTACCGTGTTGGTTAACGGCCGAGCAATCCTTTCATGTTTGATGTTAGGTCTCGACGCTGAAGGTCAGGAAGTTAAGACGATCGAAGGAATGGCCGAAGGCGCACAGCTTCACCCGTTGCAGGAGACTTTTGCTGATACGGGCGCGGCGCAATGTGGCTATTGCACGCCAGGCTTTCTGTTAGTCGCCGAAGAACTGCTCAAGAAGGATCCAAATCCTTCGCGCGATGTAATCAAAGATGCGCTGTCTGGAAACCTCTGCCGCTGCACCGGGTACATCAAGATTTACGAAGCCGTAGAACTTGCCGCCGCGCGCATGCGAGGCGAGGAAGCGGAGCTGCCGCGCGAAAGTGTTTATGGGTACGAATAGAATCAGCCGCGGATGAACGCGAGTTTACGCGGATAGCTATCAGCGGGTATCCGCGGCTAAATTCCATTTGATATGGCCAGGAACGGAAACAACAACGGGAAACCGCTCAACGTCGTCGGCAAGCCTTTTCGCAAGGTCGATGCGCGGGCGAAGTGTACCGGCCAGACCAAGTTTGCCGACGACATCGTTTTGCCGCGCATGCTGTTCTGTAAAATGCTGCGCAGCCATCTGCCTCATGCACTAATCAAGAGCATCGACATCTCCAAAGCGCTGGCGCTTCCCGGAGTGATTTCCGTCATTACCGGAAAAGATTTACCAAACTCCTACGGCATTCTGCCCGTTAGCCAGGACGAACATGCACTCTGCATCGACAAGGTGCGTTTTATCGGCGACCCCGTGGCGGCAGTGGCCGCTATCGATGAAGACGTCGCTTTCGACGCGATGAACCTGATCGAAGTCGAGTATGAACCGCTCAACACCATCTCCTCGATTGAAGAAGCAATCCTCATCGATGATCCGGTGATCCACGAGTATGGCGACGCCGGGAACGTGCACAAGAAGGTATCGCTCGAGTTCGGCAATGTCGAAGACGGATTCGCCCTCGCCGATCTGGTGCGAGAAGACACTTTCTTCTATGAAGGCAACACTCACTTGCCGATGGAGCAGCACGCGGCTGTGGGCAACTTCGATCCGGACAACAAGCTGACTCTTTGGAGTTCTACGCAGACGCCGCATTACGTTCATCGCGCGCTTGCCAAAGTTTTGGAGTTACCCGCCAGTCATATTCGCGTTATCGCTACACCAAACGGCGGCGGCTTTGGCGGTAAGAGTGATCCTTTCAATCACGAAGTTGTAGTCTGCAAGTTGTCGATGCTGACCGGACGTCCCGTGAAGGTGACGCTTACGCGCGAGGAGGTTTTCTACTGTCATCGCGGTCGGCACCCGGTGTTGATGCACGTAAAGACCGGTGTAAAAAAAGACGGCGCGATCACCGGCATGCACTTCCAGACGTTTCTGGACGGCGGCGCCTATGGCAGTTACGGCGTGGCCAGCACCTTCTACACCGGTGCACTGCAAACCGTTACATATGAAGTGCCGCGCTACAAGTTTCAGGGGCTGCGAGCTTTTACAAACAAGCCGCCGTGCGGTCCAAAACGCGGACACGGAACTCCGCAGCCTCGTTTTGGCCTGGAAGTTCAGATCGACAAAATCGCTGAACAGTTAAAACTCGATCCGGCGGCCATGCGTCGCGCAAACCTGGTCAAACCGGATACGGTGACGGCCAATTATCTGCGCATCGGGAGCATGGGTTTGGGCCAATGCCTCGACAAGATCGTTGAAGGTTCCGATTGGAAGAACAAGTTTTCGGGCTGGGACCAGACGAATCGAAAGTTGCCGTACGGCAAAGGCATCGGCATCGCCTGTAGTTCCTATATCTGCGGCGCCGGTCTGCCGATTTACTGGAACAACATGCCGCAGTCTGGCGTTCAGCTGCGGCTCGACCGGCAGGGCGGCGTCTGCGTAATGTGCGGCTCGACCGACATTGGCCAGGGTTCCGATTCCATTCTCGCGTACATCGTGGCCGAGGTCCTGGGAATAGATCCGTTCGACATTCGTGTGATCACGGCTGATACGGATCTGACGCCGGTTGACCTTGGCAGCTATTCCAGCCGCGTGACTTTGATGACCGGTAATGCAGCGATACAAGCTGCAGAGAGAGCGCGTGAGCTCCTCGTCATGGCCGTCGCTGAGAAGTTGAAAGTCCCCATTGAAAACCTTTCCCTGGCTGAACGCCGCGTGTTCGATGTTGAGAATCCTGAAGTGGGCGTTACGTTTGCGGAAGCGGTGGTGCTGGCGGAATCGAAGTTTGGCACGATTGGAACGGTCGGCTCCTATTCGCCGCCGCGTTCGCCGGGACGTTACAAAGGCGCGGGCGTCGGGCCCTCGCCGGCGTACAGTTATTCCGCGGCCATCGCTGAGGTTGACGTTGATTCCTCAACCGGAATTGTAGTTGTCGAACGAATTTGGATCGCGCATGACATTGGCAAGTCAATAAACCCGATGCTGGTGATGGGCCAGGTGGAAGGCAGCGTCTATATGGGGCTCGGTGAAATCTTGATGGAGGAGATGGTCTATCGCGCCAACCGCAACGTGGTGCATAAGTTTCCCTCACTCCTGGAATACAAGAGCCCCACTACGATGGAGATGTGCGACGTAAGGACCTATCTAATCGAAGACCCCGATCCAAACGGACCGTATGGCGCGAAGGAAGTTGGTCAGGGACCGTTGCTGCCCGTCCCACCGGCGGTAGCAAACGCAGTTTACGACGCGGTAGGAGTGCGCATTGACGAGGTGCCGATTACGCCGGAAAAGATTCTGAAAGCGTTACGCGAGAAAGCGCGCGGACGCGAGGGACGCTATGGCCCAACGTCCGTTCCGGCGGTTGAATGGCCTGAGCCTTTGCGCGTACTGACGCCGGCTGAAGGCGGTGATGGGAAAGAGATGCCGCGCGTGGCGGTGCACTCGTGAGCCGCATAACAGAGGCTTTGCATGATTAAGAAAACCACGCCCATCGAAGAACAATTGCGCACCACGCGCGATGTCCGCACCATAGCGTCGCTCGCCAATGACAGCCGGGACGGGAAAACGCTGATGGGAGAGGTGCGAGTACGAGTTAAGCTCACGAACGCCGGTGATGAGGTAATGGTTCGCCGAGGATTACTGTCCGCCGATAAAGTTCGGTATTACGAAGCGGACGCGCTGGTTGATTCCGGAGCTGTAAGATCAGTCCTGCCAAGGCATGTAGTCCAACAGTTGGGTCTCGCAATAGTTCGCACGACCAGAGTCACATACGCAAACGATGGTGGCGAAGAGGTTGATATCACCGAAGTGGTCGGAATTGAGATCAATGGGCGCCGCACTACAGAGGAAACTGTTGTGCTCGGTTCGGAAGTGCTCATCGGACAGACAGTTCTCGAAAGCCTTGACCTTCTAATTGATTGCACCAATCGCCGCGTAGTTGGCAATCCCGCGCATCCCGATCAACCGGTAATTAAGATTAAGGGTTTGGTTGTGAATGCAGGACCGCAAGCTTCGGTGAATGTCCTATGATGCGACTTCCCAAATTTGACTACCGCGCGCCGCGGGCAATCGCGGAGGCGGTAAAGATCATGGCAGGCTCAGGGCCGGAAGGTCAGTTTGTGGCCGGCGGGACCGATCTTTATCCGAACATGAAGCGACGGCAACAGACGCCAAAGACTGTCATTTCAGTAATGCGCGTTCCGGAGTTGAACCAGATCTCCGGCGATGGAAAGTCGGGAATGAGAATTGGCGCCTCCGTCACGCTTACAGACATCTGCGAGCATCCGCTCATTAATCGCGACTATCCGGTGGTGGCCCACGCCGCCCGCACCATCTCTACGCCGCTGCTCCGAAACATGGGCACCATCGGCGGCAACCTGCTCCTCGACACGCGTTGCAATTATTACGATCAGAATTACGAGTGGCGCAAAGGCATAAACTTCTGTTTGAAGAAAGATGGCGACGTTTGCTGGGTGGCGCCCGGAAGCTCAAAGTGTTGGGCAGTGCAGTCTTCAGACCTGGTGCCGGTGATGGTGGCCATTGGCGCAAAGTTTCGCCTGGCCTCAACCCTCGGTGAACGAGTGATCGATGCGGCCGGCTTCTATAACGATGACGGCATCGATTACCTGCACAAACGGCCGGACGAATTGCTGGTTGATATTCATCTGCCGCCGACGGGCGCCTGGCGCGCCTCGTATCAAAAGCTTCGCCGTCGCGGCGCCTTTGATTTTCCAGTATTGGGAGTAGCTGCCTATGTTCAGCTGGACCAGGCCGGCTCTGTTAAAGATGCGAAGCTGGTCCTTGGAGGCATTGCCCCGGCCCCGATGGAAATCGGCGATGCCAGAGACGCGCTGGTGGGCCAACCACTCGACAGCGTTCATATTCAGGCGGCCGCTGAAGCTGCCTACATAAAAGCTCGCCCGCTCGACAACACCGATTTTGTCATGAACTGGCGCAAGCAAATGGCGCGCGAGTACACGCTCCGAGCCCTCCAGGAATTAATGTAAACCGCCAAATCCTTATCTGGTCTTTGGGCTTGGGATTTTGGTCTTTGGGTGCGACCGACCATAATTCAATCCTGATGACGAAGGCCGAAAACCCAAGACCAAAGACCATTGAAACTGCCGCCATCGTCCTCGCCGCCGGACGTTCGGAACGCATGGGCGCTTTTAAGCCGTTGCTTCCCTTCGGCAAAACGACTGTGATTGAGGCCTGTATCGAAAACCTCCGCGCAGGGGGAGTTGAAACAATCGTCGTCGTGGTTGCTCAGGATTTACGGGGTGAGAAGTTGCAGCGACATCTCCACGATTCCGAGGTTACGTTCGCAATCAATCAGGACCCGGCCAGCGAGATGGGAGATTCGATCGCTTGTGGTGCTCGTCAACTCTCCGGCCAAACGAGGGCCGTGCTGATCACGCCTGCCGATCATCCGGCGGTTCCGCGTGAGGTAGTGGCCCAGCTCATTGAAGAATGGCAAAAGGGCGCGGCGTTGGTCGTGCCGACCTTCGAGAATCGCGGCGGGCATCCGGTGCTGCTCGATATTAGCTTTCGCCCCGAACTGCTCAAACTCGATCCGCACCGAGGGCTGAAGAAACTCTTCCAGGTCCATTCCGCAACCGTAAGCCGGCTCGCCGTCAAGTCGAAATACATTGCGCGCGACATGGACACGTGGGATGATTACCGCGTTTTGCACGAAGAGGTGTTTGGCGTTTCACCGCCAGAAGCATTGGATTATTCGAGCAAAGGCAGCAAACAGGGCACTTGAAAGCTTGACCAACTAAAAGGCTGCACCCTTCATCTAATGCACTGCCCGACGCACTGCGCGGGCAAAGGAGAGTAAATGCGAAAAAGAAATTCCCTCGTGGCCCTGTTTTTGACAACGGTACTCGGAGCGTCGTTGGCTCTGGCCCAGAATGGCGCCGGGGGGCCGGTGGACTTTTCCCTGAAGTCGACAGACGGTCAAACAATCACCGCGGAAAGCCTTCGCGGCGAAGTTGTCGTGCTGGCCTTTGGCGCTTCCTGGCTGCCACTGTCTAAGAACCAATTACAAGGAATCCGAAAACTGGCTGATGAATACAGCGACCGTGGCGTAGTGGTCTATTGGGTAAGCACTGAGTCGGAGGATCCGAAGTCGAAGAATTTTGCGAGTAACGAGCAACTGCGCGGCTTCGCTCAGAAGTATGGACTTAAGGTGACCGTACTGCGCGATCCGGACGGCGCGACCTCGAAGAAGTTTGGCATCGATCAATTGCCTTCGATTGTCATTATCGATAAGCAGGGAAATCCGAGCGAACCGATTGGCGGACTCGATCCGAATGGCAACCTGGCCAGCCAGCTGGCTTCACGGCTGGATAAAGTGTTGTAAACAACGCGCTCAGTTAAATTAGCAGAGGTCGCCTTTCACGAGGCGGCCTTTACTTTTGGTCTTTAAGAGCAGACTGTTAGTTTCCACTACATTTGACCTTGCTCCGCTCGTCAGAATCTAATAACTTGCTTACTCAATTCCGTCCGGTTTTCTTATGCCTTTCAAGTTAATTAATCCAGCATCACTCGGCCAGCCCAAAGGCTTTTCGCATGGCGTTTTGGCGGATGCTGCGGGTCGGTTGTTATTTGTCGCCGGACAGATCGGGTGTGATAAGAACCAGCAGATTGTCAGCGCAAACTTTGTCGAGCAATTTGATCGCGCGCTTGCAAATGTGGTGGCGGTCGTCAAAGAAGCCGGCGGCACTGCAGATGAGATTGCCCGGCTGGTTATTTATGTGACGGACAAAACAGAGTACACCACCAACCTGAAAGCCGTTGGCGAATGTTACCGCACGCATATGGGTCGTCATTTTCCCGCCATGGCTTTGGTTGAGGTAAAGAGTTTGCTTGAAGACAAGGCGATGGTTGAGATCGAAGCGATGGCTGTCCTGAATTCCTGAATCCAATCACTATCATGCAGAAATCATTTACGACTGCAATCGCCATTCTCTTTCTTGTTTCCAGCGGACTGGCTTGTTCACCCCTTCGACCGAAGACTCCTTTCACCTGGCACCTGATTCTTGAGCTCGACCAGGCGGTTCCTGATCGTGCGATGGCCGTTAGTCGGACCATCAGCGTAATCGAACGGCGCCTGGACGCCGCAGATATCGACGTTTCAAAAGTAACTCCCGAAGGCGCTCCAGAGAATGGTCGGATTCGCGTTAGTCTTCCCGACGTTGCTGACCGAAAACGGCTGACGGACCTGATTACCTCCGAGGGGCGACTGGAGTTAGTGGCTGTTGTCAGCCCGCCCAATCCCAACGCCGTGCAAACCTTCAGCAACCAGCAGGAAGCTCTTGCTTCTCTCGGTGGGAACGCGCCAGATAATCGGCGCGTGTTGCCTTACAACGAACGAGATGAAGCAACAGTAGCCGGAAATGGCACTGTGAGCGGGCAATCAACTCGATGGGTCGTAGTTGAAAATCCCGCCGTTGTTGACGGTAGCGAGCTTCAGAATGCCCAGGCCAGACCGACAGGAATTAACGATGGTTATCACATCGGCTTTTCTCTGAGGCCCGGAGGTGCGCAAAAGTTTGGAGCATGGACCGGAGCGAACATCAACAATTATTTAGGGGTGGTCCTGAACGGGAAGGTTAAGTCAATCGCCTTTATCCAGTCACAAATTTACGACCAGGGTGAGATCAGCGGCAGGTTCACCAAACAGGCAGCCGAAGATCTCGCGTTGATCCTGCGCACAGGCGCTTTGCCTGCGCCGGTGAAGATAGTTGAAACGGGTAACAGCAAGTAAATAGACATACGACGCGCCACATGCAAACACCGACAAGTTTCCTTTATGAACTCTCCGATAGTGGTGTCGCCACAATCACGCTCAACCGGCCGGAGCGTTTGAACGCGTTAACATTTGAAGTCTATCGCGAGCTGACCGACACATTCGCCGCGCTCAAAGATGAAAAGGACGTTCGCGTCGTAGTTATCACCGGATCCGGTCGCGCCTTCTGTTCTGGTGGCGACGTGCACGACATCATTGGTGAGCTCTTCAGCCGCAACATGGAAGGCCTGTTGGAGTTCACCCGCATGACGTGCGAACTAATAGCCAACATTCGCGCTCTGCCAAAGCCCGTGATCGCCAGTCTCAACGGCACAACAGCGGGCGCCGGGGCATGCATCGCATTAGCTTCCGATATCCGTATCGCCAGTGACCAGGCGAAAATTGCTTTCCTGTTTGTTAAGGTTGGATTGTCCGGCGCAGATATGGGCGCCGCACACTTGCTCCCGCGTGTCGTCGGCCTCGCCAAGGCGACCGAATTGCTTTACACCGGCGACTTCATTTCCGCGGTCGAGGCGGAATCGATTGGCCTTTATAATCGGGTGGTCGCAGGCGACGAATTGGCGACGATTACGAATGAACTTGCGGAACGACTTGCCGGTGGCCCGACTTTCGCGCTCGCAAAGACCAAAGAAATGCTGAACCGTGAAATGGATATGAATCTGAACGACGCGCTCGAATGCGAGGCGCAAGCGCAGGCCGTCTGCATGCAGCATCCTGATTATCGCGAGGCCTACGAAGCGTTTGTTGCCAGGCGCAAACCAAAATTCAACCTGATCTTCAAATAACTTATGGACAAGTTCATCGACCAACTGCCCTTCTTCACGCCCGAGCACCGCACCGTCGCGGCAGACATTCATGCGTTTGTCGCCCAGGAGATCGAACCACGTGCTGCTGAAGAGCGCGACACCGACGCGCAACTTCGTGAGTTCGTCGCCGCGCTGGCTGAGGCACGCGTACTCAGCTATGCGGTTGCATCGCCGGGGAAGAAGCTGGACGTGCGAGCCCTCTGCTTGATTCGTGAAGAGCTTTCATATTCTTCCCCGCTCGCCGACCTCGCGTTTGTCATGCAGGGCCTGGGCACCTATGCAATCAGCCTCGCTGCCCCCGAGCACGTCCGCGATTTTTGGCTGTCGCGCGCATCGGAGGGAAAGGCAATCGCCGCCTTTGCTTTGACGGAGCCGGATGCAGGTTCCGACGTTGCCGCGATCAAAACGACTGCCCAGCGCGACGGCGACACCTATGTGATCGACGGCAGTAAGCGTTTCATTTCAAACGCCGGAGTCGCCGATTTCTACACGGTGTTTGCCCGCACCGGCACCGATGCAAACGGCCGGGCTTTGTTATCCGCGTTCATTGTTGGCGCCAAAATGCCCGGCTTCAACGTCGTCGAACGCACGGCGATGATCGCGGCGCATCCGATAGGCGAGCTTGAATTCAAGAGTTGTCGTGTCCCGGCGGAGAACATGGTGGGGGCTGAAGGCGACGGCTTTTTACTGGCGATGCGAACGATGGACACGTTTCGCGCCAGTGTCGGAGCTGCTGCGTGCGGCATGGCCCGACGCGCCCTCGATGAATCAGTCCGCTATGCCGGCAGTCGCAAACAATTCGGAAGGCTGCTTGGCGAGCACCAGTTGATCCAGGAGAAACTCGCGGACATGGTGACCGAACTCGACGCGGCGAGACTGCTGGTTTATCGTGCCGCACATTTGAAGGACACAGGAGCGGCACGCGTTACCCGCGAAGCAAGCGAGGCAAAACTTTTCGCGACGGAAGCGGCCTGCAGAATCATCGATCAAGCGGTTCAGATTCACGGTGGTTCAGGACTCTTGCGCGGCAGCATTGTCGAGCGGCTTTACCGCGACGTAAGGGCGCTCAGAATCTATGAAGGCACCTCTGAGATTCAGAAACTAATCATCGCCAGTCAACTGTTGAAGGAGCAGTAGGACATGTTTTCCGGTCCACCCACCAGGCAGCTAATCAAGAGATGAAACCCTTGTCCCTGGACACGACAGTTACGGCTCAACAGATGCAGTTTGAGTTGATGCGCCGCCTTCCCGGTTGGAAGCGGCTGGCGCTGGCTTTCGAATTGACTGAAGCCACCCGCCAGATGGTTCTGGCCGACATTATTCACCGTTTCCCTCAAGCGACCGACGAAGATGTGCGCCGAAGGTTCATTGCCCGTGTGCTTCCGCGCGAACAAGTCATCAGCGCATACGGTTTTGACCCAAAGCTGGAAGGATATTAATCAGAGTCATGGAAAGTCCTTTCGCAGTTTTGTCCCAGGTTGCCGGCATTCTGGAGCAGCAGAAGATCAACTACGTGTTGGTCGGGTCCCTTGCCAGCTCACTTCACGGCATGTACCGCTCAACTGCCGACATCGATCTCGTCGCCGATGTGAAACCAGCGCAAGTTATCCCTCTTCTGAATGCACTCCAAGACAATTTTTATGTAGACGAGCAGGCCGTTCGAGAGGCGATTGACAGGCGACAATCGTTTAACGCGATCCACTTGGAGTCGGTTTTCAAAGTCGACATTTTCATCCCCAAATCCGATCCGTTCTCCAGAAACCAACTGGAGCGTCGGGAGCTTAGACAGATTGCGCCCGATGTTGACCAGATGGTCTACGTCGCCACCGTCGAGGACACGATTTTGGCTAAACTGCGTTGGTATCACTCCGGCGGTGGGATTTCGAATACGCAATGGACTGATGTCGTCGGTATGATCGGTGCTTCGGCGGCGCGTTTGGATCTGGCTTACTTAAACCAGTGGGCCGACACGCTCGGTGTCAGTGGCTTGTTGAAGAAGGCGTTTGACGAAGCCCAGTGATCAGACGTTTCTATTTGTCCTCGTCAAGTTAGCCTTCCTAAGAAAGCAGACAGGCAGAATGTCTGTCCTACGTGAATGAAGATCAACATCATTGGCGGTGGCCCGGCAGGATTATATTTTGCAATCCTGATGAAGAAATCTGACGCCACGCATGAGATCAAAGTCTACGAACGCAATGGGCCCGACGATACGTTTGGTTGGGGTGTGGTGTTTTCAGGAAAAACATTAGCCAACCTGCGCGCTGCCGATGCGCAGTCGCACGCCGAAATCACCAGAATTTTTGAGGCTTGGGACAATGTAGATGTCGTCCATCGCGATGAGATGATTTCTATTCACGGCAACAGCTTTTCCGGAATCGCGCGGCTTCAATTGTTGAAGATTCTTCAGCGACGCTGCGAAGAGCTCGAAGTCGAATTAGTTTTTCGCAGCGAAGTTTCAGATGTTGAATCCCTGCGGAAAGGGTGTGATCTTTTGGTCGCGGCAGACGGGGTAAACAGCGCCGTCAGAAGAGACTATGCGAACCATTTCCATCCTGATCTCGATGTTCGACCCAACCGTTACATTTGGTACGGAACCAACAGATTATTCCATGGCTTGACGTTGACGTTTCGCGAAAGCGAATGTGGTGTTTTCGCTGCCCATTCCTACAAGTTCAACAAAACCACGAGCACATTCATAATCGAATGCGACAAAAACACCTGGGACGCCGCCGGCTTTTCTGAGATGGGCGACGACCAAACGCGCGCTTATCTCGAGCGGGTGTTTGAGGCGGACCTGGACAGGGCGCCTTTGCTCTCGAACAAGTCAAACTGGATCAATTTCCTGCTGGTGAAAAACGAGCGATGGTTTTTTGAGAATCTCGCAATGCTCGGCGACGCGCTGCACACTGCGCATTTCTCAATCGGCTCAGGAACCAAGCTTGCCCTTGAAGATGCGATAGCTTTACACAGGTGTTTCCAAACCGCTGACCACGTTAGGGACGCGCTGGCCACGTTTGAATTGACTCGCAAACCGGTGATCGCAGAATACCAGGCGGCCGCTTTTGACAGCATGCGCTGGTTTGAAAACGCCCGCGATTATATGAAGCTGAGTCCGATTGAATTGGCTTACGCGCTGATGACACGCAGTGGGCGGGTGGACGACGAAGACTTGCGACGCCGGGATCCGAAGTTTATCGCGCGATACGAGAAACAGTCGGCAGACCGAAGCGGCAGTCGACAGCAATAATCAACCAGGTTTTTTATCCGCCGACTGCTAACTATCTCGTCCATTCGGGCGCAAGTAGCCTTCGACGTCCGTTATCAACAGTCGAAATTTCCGGCTCATCGAGATCCACGCGATCCCATAGTTTGCAGGTCACCGGGCGGTGCGCCTGATCGAGCGCCTCGCAATAATTCGTGTATGTGCAGCGCCTCACTTCGTCACCCCGCCCGAGTTTCACTTTAATGAACCAATCAGGATCGGCCAATGCCTGCCGGGCCAACCCAACAATGTCCGCCTGCCCTCGTCGCAGAATTGCTTCGGCTTGTTCGAATGTCGATATGCCACCTGTCGAGACGACCGGCGTCGCAAACCCTGCTTCGTTCACGGCCCGTTTGATTGCCTCCGCCAGCGGCACACTCCGCAGGAAAGGTCCGGCTTCATCAGAGAGGACGGTCGGCATGCACTCGTAGCCGCTCCGGCCGGTGTAGGGATAAACTGCCTGGCCCACTTTAGGTTGCGACGCATCTTCAAATTTTCCGCCCTTCGAAAGAGAAAGAAAGTCGAAGCCCGAGCGGGCAAACTCAACTCCGAAATAAATCGCGTCCTCAATCCGGTTACCGCCTGCAATTACTTCATCACCCAGAAACCGCACGCCCACCACATAGTCGTTGCCCACCTGTTTGCGCACCATTCGGAAAACTTCGAGCGGTAAGCGGACCCTACTCTCCCGGGTGCCCCCATACCCATCATCCCGAGTGTTCAAGGCGCTAAGAAAACCAGCCATCGTGTAAGCGTGGGCGTAATGCAGCTCGACGCCGTCGAAGCCCGCGTCACGCGCGCGGCCCGCCGCCTCGGAAAAAATCTCCGGCAGCACCTTGGGTAACTCGCGCACATGCGCTAAGTGGGCGTCGTTCACATTTTCTCTATATCCAAAACGAAGCGCCTCGAGCTCACGCGCATTGAGAACTTGATCGACAACTTCGTCTGGCGCCAGCGCCAGAAAACTTCTTACGCTTGACTCGGACGCATCCCTCCAATGCGATTCGTTGGTGAGTTCGGCCAACGAGTGTCGATGTCGATCGCCAACGCTGAGAAAACGTTCAAAATACTTTTGTTTTTCCGGACGCCGTTTGACTGTAAGAAAGTCGATCAATTGGATGAAAAGCTTTGTCTCGCCCTGGCTTGCTTCCCTGACAGTCTCCACTAACTGAGTGAGCCCGGTAATAAACCGGTCGTGTCCGATCCTCAACAATGGACCACTGGGAATATCTCGAACACCAGTCGCTTCGACAACCAGGACGCCAGGGCGCCCTTCCGCAAAACGCCGATACCAATCAAGGACCTCGGGAGTTACAAAGCCGTCGTCAGTCGCGCGCCAGGGAACCATCGCCGGCACCCACGTGCGACTGCCGGCTTCGATTCGTCCAATTCTGATCGGCTGATAAAGAAGAGACGACGTTGCCTCCGCGGCTGAGGGCCAGCGGGTTTCCGGAATCGTATGCCTGATCGGATTCTTAAACTTCCACATCTTGATGTTTCAACTTTACCATGCGTCTGGCGCTTTAGGCCGGTCAAGCTAAATGGCTGTGCCATCTGATGTGCTGAAGTTCTATGACCTTCCGAGAGGCGGTTGACTGGCATTCGGACTGTGCCCTTTCATCCGCCACCAACTGAAGGGCATAGCGCTGAGTTTGGTGAGTGCAGATTGAAGGTCGGAAGACGTTCCGCACGTCACGCCGCAAAGCCGCAAGAAGATCATTCCCATTTCTTATGATAAATTAGAGCATCTTCAAAGACATTCAGGAGACGCTATTGACTGACGACCTTCTCAAATGGCGAAGTGAGTTTCCCATTCTCGACCAGACTGTCTATCTCATTTCACACAGCCTGGGGGCGATGCCCAGGGAGACGAGGACGCAGCTCGCCGAGTATGCCGACATGTGGGCCACGCGGGGCGTGCGTGCATGGGCTGAAGGTTGGTGGGACATGCCCGTGACAGTTGGCAATGAAGTGGCGCGTATCATCGGCGCAGAGCGCGACAGCGTGGTCATGCATCAGAATGTTTCAATTTGTCAGTCGCTGATTCTGTCGTGTTTGGCGCCTACCCCGAAGAGAAACAAGATCGTCTACTCCGAGCTGAATTTCCCCTCAGTGATGTACGTTTACGAAGCTCACGCCCGCGACGGCAAACTGCGAATTGAGACAGTTCCGTCTGACGATGGAATCACCATTCAGCTGGAGCGATTTCTCGAAGCGATAGACGAAGAAACGTTGCTGGTCCCCTTTTCCCACGTTCTTTTCAAGAGTGGCTTCCTGCAAAATGCGAAAGCGATTACCGAGCGCGCTCATGAGGTTGGAGCAATGGTCGTGCTTGACGCGTATCAATCTGCGGGCACCGTTCCCTTCAGCGTCAAAGATTTGAATGTGGATTTTGCGACCGGCGGATCGGTTAAGTGGCTCTGTGGTGGGCCAGGCGCTGGGTATCTTTACGTGCGCCCGGATCTGCATGAGAAGTTGGAACCAAAGACTACCGGGTGGATGGCCCACGAAGAGCCGTTTGCTTTCGACAGGAAGCTTCGCTACGCCTCGGGGATCCGACGCTTTCTGCATGGGTCGCCGGCTATTCCGGCCCTCTACGCCGCGCGATCGGGTTATAAAGTCATCAACGAAATCGGACTCGAGGCGATTAGAGAGAAAAGCATCAGGCAAACTACTCGCTTGATCTCTTTGGCCGAGGAAGCGGGCTTCAAAGTGACCAGCCCCAGGAGCGCATCGGACCGTGGCGGCACAATAACGGTCGGTCATGACGACGCGGCAGCGATTACCAGAGAACTGGTCAGGCGGGAATTCATTGTCGACTATCGACCCGGAGCAGGCGTCCGAATCTCTCCCCATTTTTATAACACTGATGAGGAATTGGAACTTGTCATTGGCGAGATGAAGAAAATTCGCGACACAGCTGCTTATGAGACAGCCGGCAGAGTCGGCGCAGCGTTTTGACGGAAAGGATCGTTGTTGCCATGAGGCAATTTCTTGAATCGGCAAATCTTTTGCAAACGATCACTTTGGAAGCCGAAAAAAACAGCGCTGAAGCGAAGGCCCTGCTGGAAGGACTTAGTGAGGCGCAGTTAAGCTGGACCCCCGCTCCAGGGAGCTGGAGTATTGGCCAGTGTCTGGACCACCTGACGACAACAAGCAAGGCTTTTGAGGCGTATCTAACGGCGGCTATCAAGCGAGGCAGCGAGAAGTGGCCCGTGCGCTCGCCCATTCCTTATCGGCCGAGTTGGGTGGGAGGTTGGCTAATTAAACAGGTCCTGCCGGAAACCACCAGAAAAGTGCCATCGCCGAAAGTCTTTCAACCCTTACATACTCCGGCGATCGAAAAGGTGCTGGAAAAGTTTTTAAAGCAGCAAGACGATTTTATTTGCTTCGTTCGTCAAGCCGAAGGAGTTGACTACAACAAAACGCGGTTGCGATCGCCGGTGACGCCTTTAATGCGCTATAGCCTGGCCGATGCTTTCGTCGTCACCGTGGTCCATGGCTGGCGACATCTGGCGCAGGCGCGGCGCGTCTGTGAGACGCCGGGCTTCCCTGCCAACTGAAAATATGCCAAACCAATACGGACAGCAGTCCACGCTTTCATACAACAAATACCTGCGCGTCGCCGACCTGATCGGTCTTCAGGACTGCCTATCGGATCCGCAACATCATGATGAATTGCTCTTCATTACAATTCATCAGGCTTACGAATTGTGGTTCAAACAAATTCTCCACGAAATTGACGCGGCGATAATTTTAATGGGTGAAGACAGGCTCGCCGCGGCCGCACGGGCAATGCGGCGCGTTGTGGAAATTGAAAAGCTTCTCGTGACCCAAATTCATATTCTGGAAACGATGACGCCGATTAACTTCCTTGGATTTCGCGACCAACTCAATCCGGCGAGCGGGTTTCAGTCAATGCAGTTTCGCGAGATTGAATTTACCTCAGGCGAGAAGCAGGCAGGCATCCTGAACGAATTTCGCCAGGATGAATTTGCGCACGGTCGGCTCGAAAAACGCTTCAACGGGCCCTCTCTGGCGGATGCGTTTTTCGCAGCGCTAAGCGCGCGCGGCGTGGATGCGCCTGCAGCCGATTCAGCAGCGGACGAAAGTGAACGCAAAACAGCTTATGGGAAACGCGCGCGGGCAGTGTTGGAAGTGCTCACGCATTTTGAAGATCGATACGAAGAGTTTCAACTTGCCGAAGCGTTGCTTGAACACGACGAGTTTTTCTCGCTCTGGCGTTCCCATCACATCAAAATGGTAGAACGCATGGTTGGTACGAAACGCGGAACCGGAGGATCCGAAGGGGTTGGCTACTTGAAGACCACGCTGGATAAGAAATTCTTCCCGGAATTGTGGGAAGCGCGCACCTATCTCGATACCAAACATGGTGAAGCGGGCTGCCCGTTTGCCGGCCATACCGAAAGCCAGCCTACGAAGTAGTTCCAGACTTCGGACTTTTCTGCTCTTACTAATCCGAGAGGACCGAATGCCTTGAATCCCGAATTCCCCGAACGCTTCAACATGGCCGACTACTTCCTCTACCACAATCTGGAGGAAGGCCGCGAAAACAAGATCTGTCTCTACTACGAAGACCAAAACTTCACTTATGCCGAAACCGCACGCAGATCAAATCGCGTAGGCAACGCGTTGCGCGAGCTGGGCGTTGAAATGGAAGACCGCGTGTTGATTGTGCTCCCGGATTGTCCGGAGTTTGTTTGGACGTGGTTCGGCGCGGCGCACATCGGTGCGGTGATCACGATGGTCAATCCGCTGCTCCCTGCAGATGATTACAAATATTATCTAGAGTACACCCGCGCGCGCGTGGCGGTGATTCACGAATCGTTGCAGGAGACTTTTGCGGAGGCCGTTACCGGTTCGCGATATCTCAAGTCTGTGCTGGTGGTAGGCGAACAGCAGGCGGGGTCAAGCCCCCTTCCTGACGGCATGTTAACGACGGTGAACGCAAAATTGAAAGCAGTTGATTTTAGCGCCATCGTTAATGCGCAATCTGTTGAATGCACGCCGGCCGACACGCATCGTGACGACATCGCCATCTGGCTATTCACGTCAGGTTCGACCGGGCATCCAAAAGGCGCCGTTCACCTGCAACACGATCTACCATTCAACACCGAGGTGTTTGCGAAACGCACGATCGGCGTAAACGAAAACGATCTCACCGTGTCCGTGCCCAAGCTTTTCTTCGGTTACGCGACGGGCACAAATCTGCTGTTTCCCTTTGCAGTGGGTGGTGCGACAGCGCTCTTTTCTGAACGCTCTACTCCCGAAAAACTCTTTCAAATGATTGAGCGTTACCGGCCAACAATTCTCACCACCGTGCCCACCATGATCAATCTGATGCTCAATTCCCCGGATGTTGGCAGTCGCGATTTCTCAAGCTTGCGCTTCTGTTATTCGGCGGGTGAAGCTCTGCCCGTTGAACTCTATTCGCGCTGGAAGGAAACCGTCGGTGTAGAAATCTGCGATGGCATCGGCTCAGCGGAGATGTTTCACATCTACATCACAAACCGGCCTGATGACGTCAAGCCGGGAAGTCTCGGCAAAGTGGTTCCTGGTTACGAGGCGAAAGTTGTTGACGCGGAAGGCAAAGAAGTTGCGACGGCGGAGATGGGCACGTTAAAGATCAAGGGCGACTCTGCCTCACTTTGTTACTGGAATGCGCACGAGAAATCCAAGGAAACTTTTGCAGGCGACTGGTGCACCACTGGAGATCAATTTCACGTCGATGATGAGGGCTACTTTTGGTACCACGGTCGCACGGACGACATGCTGAAGGTCTCTGGAATCTTCGTGGCGCCGGCGGAAATCGAGAATTGCCTGCTGCAACACGAGGCGGTGGCCGAGTGCGCCGTGACCGGCCACGATGGTGGTGATGGCCTGATAAAACCCAAGGCTTTCATTGTGCTGCGGGGCAGTAGCCAGACTGGGAGGGAGGGCTCTGGGAGTCAGGGGAGCGAGCTCGCCGAGGAACTAAAAGATTTCGTCAAATCTCATCTCGCCGTTTACAAATACCCGCGCTGGATCGAATTTATCGACTCGATGCCTAAGAATGACCGCGGGAAGATTGATCGGAAACAACTGAAGGCACGGGATGACTGACGACGGAGCGATCCGTCGCAATCACTCGGGCGCAGCTCGTGGGGTCAGTATCATCACGCGGTAGCGGGTGGGTCTCTCTTTAGTCGCGGCGACCTCCGCTCAGTCGCAGGATAAAGAAGAAGAGGTTGATAAAGTCGAGGTACAACGACAACGCGCCAACCACCGCGTAGGATCCAACGCGCCCGTCAGGCAGCGCGACGGCCATATGTTTCAGACGTTGCGCATCGTAAGCCGTCAAACCGGTGAACACGATTACACCCACCACTGAAATCACAAACTGCATTGCGTCACTCTGAATAAAGAAACCGACGATCGAAGCAATGATGATTCCAATCAAACCCATGAAGAGAAACTGGCCCCAGCCCGCCAAACTTCTTTTTGTGACGGTCCCAAACACCGCCATCGTGCCAAACATGCCGGCCGTAATAATGAATGTGGAAACGATCGAAGCCCCTGTATAAAGAAGCAGGATCACTGATGAGGTCAACCCGGTGAGCGCGGAGTACAGGACAAACAACCCCGCTGCGGTCACCGGCGCTATCTTGTCTACCCGCGCAGATAGGTAGAAAACGAGACCAAGCTGCGCAATTATCAGCGCCCAAAAAACGAGTCGATTCAGAAACACCAGGGCGATGAGCTGGGGCGATGACGCCACTACAAAAGCCGTCACGGCCGTGATTAAAAGACCTGCAAACATCCAACCATAGACCCGACTCAGGAATGCGCCGACGCGTTCGTCGTTCACACTGACACCTGCCTGCATCGAAGGTTGATTCCATTCTGAAGGGCGATTCCAGCTCATGATTTCCTCCCAAACAACTGCTCTAAAACGTTCCTACATTATACCCTGCCCGGCGAGCAAGAGCCCGAGCCGCGCAAACTCAACCTCCCGGGGACAGCGGGTGGCCTCGCCCGCAACGAGCACGAAGCGCTTCCCATTCACGGCCTACTCTCTTGAACTCGGCAACACGTCGTGAACCTGGCGCCGAGGAACTCGATCATAGTCAGGATAGCGTTGGCGGGTGTTGTGGTAGCTGATACCAAGGAACGTTAACTGCCGGAAAGCGAGGGCTCGCGGCTACGGCCTGCTGGCGTTCTGCTGCAGCCAGGCTCTGGCATTCCTTCCTTCGGCCACAAGATTTCCGCTCTTGTCGTAAACCTTCAGGTACGGAACGAAAGCGACGCCATGTAGCCGGGACACTGGCGTATTCCAGGCGGCAATATCCATGAACAACACTTGCATATCCGGGACTCCAGAGTTGATCTGATCCATTTGCGGAGTCATCTCGCGACATGCCGGGCACCAGTTAGCATAAAAATAGACAATGCTGGTGCGCCCCATTCTTAGATACGAGCTGAAGTCGACATCCTGGCCTGGTGAATTAAGTGGCTTTTGCGTTGGCTTGGCTGAGGAAATCGTTCCCTTCGAACCAACTCTGGCGACTCCTCCGACAGTGCGGCCATTAAAAAGGAGGTCTTCGGTTCGCAGGCCGCGATCGGGCGAACGCTTTTTCGAAACCAGCGGAAAAAACTTTTCAGCTTCAGCGCGTCGCCATTCCCATGGCGGCATGGGTGTTCCGTCCTGCCAGAGACCGCGCATCTCATTCCGGGCAGCTTGTTCGGCTGACGCATAAACCGTGCGCTCTGCTTCGGTAAGGTTTTGACCGTTCACTTTGTCATACCACGCCGCGCCGTCGCGAATCACTTGCAGTCCAATGTCCAGTTGATTCCAAATCACTTTGCCATTCACTTGCCCTAGCTTAAATTCCCTCAGCTCCACTTCAACGGATTTGTCGAGAATCAAACTCGCGAGGTATTGGCGTGAGACGTCACCAAAATGCTGCTTCAATTCAGGAGCTTCCACTCCCTTGAGTGAGACCGTAAGCTTTCTTCCATTGCTGAGCACCACAACAGTTTGACCGTCCGCCACTTCAGCCACGACGCCATGTAACACAACGGCGTGTGCCGCTTCGAATGAGAACAGGACAAACAAGAACAGTAAGCAGAGCTTTTTCATAAGGATTACCAGCTTGAGTTTCGTGAAGCGCGACTGCTGCTTGATTTCGCGCGGAAAACCTAAGTTTGAAATGACATTGGATTTTTCTCGTGAGGTTCGGAGATGGGGATTGGCCGCACCCGGGCGGCTGGAATCATTAGAGGCCGCTCGGTCTGATATTGTCAACCCAAAGACCGGAAAACCATCAACATTCACAACTCTGCCGCCTGAAGTGCGGATTTGAAGTTCACAAATCTCCACACATCAGACGGCAGAGCCGCAGGCAGCTAGCCGGACCCACCCGATCCGGCCGGCGGCAACTTGCAGGCGCGGACTACTGGCTCTTCTTAACCGGTTCGCCCGGTTTAGCCGCAGCCTGTTTTAATTTATCGCTGGCCCTCGTGAAGTTTGCAGTGAAAAGCGCGGCATTCGGATCGTTATTCTTCTGCCCGAGCGTGCTCGCCTTTTCGTAAAGCGGAGCAGCGAGTTCGAGCTTGCCGGTAGTCTCATAGGCTTCCGCGAGGCTATCGTAAACGTTAGCCGACTCCGGATAGCGCTCCACATTGCGTTTGAAGATAGCGATCGCTTCGTCGGTTCTACCACCACCGAGGGCTTGATAACCCAATATGTTTACCATGGCCTCCGGAACCTGAATCTCGTATCGGAATTTCTCGCTCAGCTTTCGATAGTGTTCGTCAGCGCCTTTCAACCCGCCGGCGATCGTGCCCATGTCGCGGTCACGCGGCATCTGCCAGCCGTCGTAAATTTTGCGCAAACCGAAATAATGACTGCGCATCACCACCGAACCGTGGTCTTCGTCGGACCATTGCTGTGCGTCCCAGTCAAATCCTTTGACCTGGTTCTTAGCGAGGATCTGCTTAAACTGGTGGAAACCGTCTTCGATTCCTCCCGGCTCGTCGCCGAGCGAAACGAACAGCGTGGCATTCAATTCCTTTCGGGTCTTGAAAAAGTCTTCAGCTCGCTTAACTGCCACCTGATTGTCCCATTGCAAGGCGGGGCTAACCGCTACGTAGGAGTTGAATACTTCGGGACGCGTCAGCAACGCGTGAATCGCAAACAACCCGCCCAGCGAATGGCCGGCAAGAGTGCGATACGGTCGTACGCGATAACGCTTGTCGATCTCGGGAATCAGTTCCGTCTCGATGAACTTAAGAAAGTTGTCCGCGCCTCCGGCCGTAGGAAACTGCGGTGCACCAGTCGCTCCCTTTGTTTCCGGCCTGGTCGGGGACAAATCACGTGTGCGGTCCGTGTTGGGGATCGCAACGACGATTGTTTCAGCCATGCGTCCATTGCGAGCGAGGAATTCGATCGTGCTCGAGGTATGACCAAGGTGGGCATCACCGTCGGTCAGATAAAGCACCGGGTAGCTTTGATTGTTCTGTTCGTATCCTACCGGAGTTCGGACAAGGATCGCCCTGTCTTCCCCCAGCACACTGGATTTGACTGTCATTCTTGCAATATTTGCGGCCGGAGCATTCCCGCCCTGCGCCAATGCGGAAGAAGAAACCAGTACGAGCAAAATAAATGCGCCCAACACAGTGAACGCAGCGACAAAAGATTGATTTAGATGGAGACGCGAACGAAACGATCCGGAGGGCGCGTAAGATGGAATCCTCATTTTCAAACTCCTATAGGTTGAGAAGGTTGGGCCACAAGTTCTCGCAAAAGTCTTTACTGCACAGGAAACTTCGGCGGGAGGCCAAAGCAATGAATCCGCGTTCTCGAGGGCTCCTTGGATTTGCCCTGTTGGAGACGCCGAACCATGGATTTGGACGGTGACTCTATATCACTAGTCCGCGCCCGAAATAAAGGATATGTGACCAAACGGCCAGAGATTGTGACGGACGGGCGTTAACGGCTTTTGGTCGCGCCTCCGCGAGTTCTCAGCGACCCGGTGCGTCTCCATCGTTGAAGTCTTCTCGATACCAAGTCAACGACAGAGAGTACTGAGATTATGCAAAGAAACCGATTTTCCGATTAACCTAACGAGGACGATGTTCGAGGTTGTAATCGCGCAGGCGGCGATACAGCGTTGAGGGTGAAATACCAAGAATCTCAGCGGTTTTTCCGCGATGCCAGCCAGTTTGCTCGAGAGCAGAGAGAATCTGTTGACGTTCTGCATCGCGCAGGGAACCAGTCGGGGCGCTGACTGCCGCTGGGAGGCCAGCCGGTAAGGGGGCATCCGATGGCAGCGCTGGTGCGCCCGTAAGCGGCGCGACACTCGAGACCGACGGCGGACGCAATACCTCGGGCGGTAATTCGTTGATGGTGATCCTGCCGTTGTTCGAGAGAATTACGGCGCGCTCGAGACAGTTTTTCAGCTGCCGCACATTGCCAGGCCAGCTATAAGCTCGCAATGCGTCCAACGCCTGCGGCTCAATCTCGGGCACGGTGGTTCCACCTTCGCGATTCAGAATGTAACGTGCCAGCGGTTCGATATCTTCGGGCCTGTCGCGCAAGGGCGCGAGATCGATCTGAAAACCATTGATGCGGTAAAGCAGATCAGAACGGAAGGATTCATTTGCAACCACCGACTCAAGATTTCGATTGGTGGCGGCTACAATGCGGACATTGACTTCAACCTTGCGCACGCCGCCGACGCGGAAAAACGTTCTGGTCTCAATCGCCCGCAGTAGTTTGGCCTGAAGTTGTGCCGGAAGTTCAGTTACTTCATCCAGGAAAAGCGTGCCGCCGTCAGCAAGTTCAATCAGCCCCAGCTTGCGTCCCTTCGCTCCGGAAAAGGCGCCGGCCTCGTAACCAAAGAGTTCCGACTCGAGCAGTGACTCCTGAAACGCCGCGCAGTTTATGTCGATAAAAGATCCATCGGCGCGATTCGACAAACGGTGAATCGCATGGGCGATGAGCTCCTTGCCCGTCCCTGATTCGCCGGTAATCAAAACCGATGCTTCGGAGGGTGCGACACGCTCGACGAGCCGCACCGCTTCAGTCATTGCATCTGAAACTGAGACGATCTCTGGCAAGCCCGACTGCCGCGCCAATTGTTCCCGCAAGCGAAGATTGTCCACCCGAAGTCGTCGCTTCTCCGCAGCTTGCTTAACGCGTACATCCAGCTCGGTAATCCGGTAAGGTTTGGTTAGATAGTCGTAGGCGCCGAGTTTCATGGCTTCGACTGCGGTTTCCACAGTCGCCTGCCCTGTCAGCATGATCACTTCCGGCGGATTTGGTCGCTCGTGAACACGGCGGAGAACTTCCATGCCGTCAATGCGCGGCATGTTGATGTCGCAGAGCAACACATCCACATTGCTCTCCTCGAGTTTGCGCAAGGCCGCTTCGCCGTCAGGCGCAACCTGCACGCGGTAGCCCAGCCGTTCCAATTCTTTCTGCAGCACAAGGCGAAGATTCGCTTCGTCTTCGGCAATCAGGATTCGCGCTGTCTTCTGCTCGCTCAAGCTCAGGTGTCTCCGTCCTGGTCCATCGCCGGAAGTGTAATGGTGAATGTCGTGCCGACGCCGATTGTGGATTGCACGTCGAGACTGCCGCCGTGTTCCGTTAAGATACCATAACAAACTGCCAAGCCGAGACCCGTGCCTTTGCCGACCTCCTTGGTAGTAAAGAATGGCTCAAAAATTTTGGGGATGTCGGCGGCGGGAATTCCCGCACCCGAATCGCTAACCTCGACCAGCACGCTTGATCCTTTGCGACTGCTGCGAATTCCCAGCACGCCGCCATCCGGCATCGCATCGATGGCGTTAGTCGCGAGCGCAATGATGGCCTGCTGCAACTGGCCCGCGTCGCCGGAAACAGGTGGCAACCCTTCCGGTGTATCTATCTCAAACTTTATCATTTCGCCGCGCTGTTGATGGGAAACAAGCCGGAAAGCGGAATAGACCACTTCGCTAATATTAACTGGAGTGTGTTGCAGTGTTCGTGAGTGGCTGAAATCCAGCAGGCCATTCGTGATTGCCTTGCACCGAAACGCTTCGCTGCGAATCAAGCCGAGATACTCGCGCAGGTCTTCCAGCGCCGCCGACTCATTAAACGCCCCTTCATTCACGCGGGATTCAAGCGCTTCCGCGCATGCCGATATTGTAGCCAGCGGATTATTTATTTCATGGACCACGCCGGCGGCAAGCCTGCCAATAGCTGCCAGCTTTTCCGCGCGAGCTACTGCCCGGGTGGCTTCGACCCGCCCGGTAATTTCCTCGCCCACGGTGATTACGTGCGAGACCTCGCCGCTGCGATCGATCCACATGGGAAACTTGCTGATCAACCAATGCTTGATTGAGCCGCTGACTGTCGCCGTTTCATGTTCAATGCGATCAATCTGACCCGTTTCAAACACGCGAGCGAATTCTGCTTCGAGTACTTCTCGTTTCTGCCGCGTCAAGACGCTGAAAATATTCCTTCCCAACACTGAACCGCGCGGCACTCCCAATTCGCCCAACTCCCGGTTGCGGTTCCAGGCCACGATTTCGTAGTTTCGATCGATGGCATAGAGAGAAAGCGGCAAGCTGTCGATAATTGCCTCAATGAAGCGCCCTTGTGCTTCCACCTCAGCCGTTCGTCTTTCAACCTCAACCGCTAAATTTGCAGACGATTGCCGCGCATCCTGATAGAGGACCGAAATGTGCGCCGCCAGCGCCGCCTGTTGTCCGGCAGCGTCGATCAGCCGTCCCTGCGTATCGTCGCAATCTTCACGCCTGTCAAAGGCCACAACCAACGCGCCTTTAGTTCTGCCGCCGAACCTGAGCGGAGCCCAGTATTCAACTGTATGACTTTCGTCGCGGAGAACGAAACGTTTCTTGTCAGTGATTAGACCTGGCACTGCTGCAGAGGACGCCAGCCAGGCTGCCAGCCGATCCGTTTCAAGCAGTGAAGAATCTTCAGCGCTGCCTTCGCGATCGAAAACGCACACTGCGTCATCCTGTTCGTTTAACTTTACGAAGACAGCACACAGCGCCGCGCTGGTGCCTTCGTAAGTCGCTCCCGCCACGCGCCGCACGAGTTGGTCAGGCTCAAGCGCCTGAAGCAATCCGCGCCCCAGGTCGGCTAAAAATCTCAGCTCACGATTACTCCCAATCAACGCCTGCTCGCGTTGGGCGGCGCGCAACTGGGAGGTACTGCGGGAAACAATTTCACCGAGAGACGAAGGACGCGCGATGTAGTCGTCGGCCCCCGCGGCGAGGGCTTCCGTCTCGCGACTGATCACATTGGTTTCCGAATCGTCTTTCGACAGCGCGATGATGGGGAGTTTGCTGGTGGTGGGTTGGGCACGAAGAATTCGGCAAAGAGCAAGACCATCGCTGCCGGGCAGAGCGAGTTCCAGTACGACCAAGTCGCACGGCCCTCGGTGAAGCAAGTGCAACGCCGAAGCCGCGTCATTCGCGACGACGACGCGGTAGCCGGCATGCTCGAAAACCGCGCACAATTCTTTTCGCGCATCTTCGTCGTCGTCAATTATCAGGACCGTTGAATTCTGTTCGGGGGTTATGGCAGCAGACATGTTTCAACCGGAAGCGATTGAAAGCGATGCGGGATACCAATGTCAAGAAAGTTAGTTGGTGAGGGCTTTGCACAAAAAGTCAGATCTGTTACGCGCGGTCATGCTTCAAGCGCCAACGGCGCGAAATGTAGAAGCCTGGGCCAACGGCCCAGGACTCAGTCGAAAGCAAACCTGTTAGCGCTGAAAGCGCGAAATCACGGTTACGGATGACGGCGCTGCCATGAACGCGACTCCGATTGCGCGCCGTCAGCGCTCAGAGAATCTGGCTGCCACGAGTACTCAGGCCGTTGGCCTGGGCTTTTACAGTTCGCGCCGTTGGCGCTTAAAGCTTCCTTGCACGACTTCTTGAGCAAAGCCTTGGTGAGGCGTGTTCTGGCTTCCTCTGTCCTCTGTGTTCTCTGTGCCTCCGTGGTGAATTCTTACCAGAGGTTGTCCGCCACAGAGACATAGAGAAACACAGCGGATGCACTGAGAGCGGCAATCACGAGGTGGTGAAGACGAACATTCTCACTAAAGCGTCTCGTCTGCAGCTGTTGCCGGTCCGGTGGTGCTAAAACAGATCCCACTTTCCGGGTCGAGGTAATAGAAGTTTCGGCCGGTTGCGCCGACGCCGTTCGACTGCTCCGGATTGGCGTTCACACTGAATGACGCTGCCTTTCCTTCAGCTTTCGGAGCAAGCGTAATCACAAAAATGTAGCCGCGCTCATGAGGCTGGTCATGGTTGAAACGCTTATCGAGATACCCTTCTTCGACCAACTGTCGAAACGTGCCGTATTGTCTCTTGTGATCAATGACATACTTTGCTTGAGCCACTCTGACGCTGTTTAGAGTGCTGACTGCGGCCGCTTCGTTAGCTTTGCGCACGCTACTCTTGAAAAGGGGAATAGCTACACCCGCCATGACGCCAATGATCGCAATCACGATCAGCAGCTCGATCAGCGTAAAACCCTCTAGCCTTAGCTTTTTGCTTCGCATAATAAACCTCACCCTGAACACGAGCTCAAAGACATAAGGTTCCGCAAAGTTGGTAAGAGAGAATGGTGGAACGGGAAGAAGCCGCGCGCGTTGAAAACAGGGTCTTGAGGAGTCTATGGTTTTGCCGCAAGCGAGGATCCACGACATTACACGAACAGACACTAATTTCTCTTTAGTGTCTGCTCATAGGTTTCGCGGCTCGCTTTTTTTGTTGGGCTCAGTTAACTGAAACCGACGCGAGGCTGTCAGTTGTAATTTCAATCTCCATCAGCGACTCGGAAGGCACAACCGGTTCGGGAATGGTCAGACGGGATATCTTATCCAGCTTGTGTGTAGACTTGGCGCGATACATCGCCTGGTCGGCGGCGACTAACAGCTGGTCGAGGGTCTCGCCGTCAACGCCATAAGTCGCAGTTCCCACACTGATACCAACCTTAGCTTCACCGCCCGCGCGAACGTGCAACACGAATTCCGAAACCGCCGTTTCAATGCGGTGCATCAGATCGTCAACCTGATCGCCTACCAGTTCCTGAACCACCGCGACAAACTCATCTCCGGCATAGCGTGCCAGGAAATCGTACTCCCGAAGCTGGCCCTGAATGATGCGGCTCATTTCCCGCAACATCTTGTCTCCCACCTTGTGCCCAAAGGTATCGTTGACGATTTTGAAGTCGTCGAGGTCAAGCATGACTACCTGGAAGGGTTGACCGTTGCGACGCGCGCGCGCAGACTCTTCGTCGAAACGCAATGCCAGGTAGCGCGCATTCGGCAGTGAGGTAAGCGGATCGGTCAGAGCATTCGACTCGGCTACCGCGTGATGTGTTGCATTAGCCAGGGCGTCGGAAGCCAGCCTCGTGACTGTTTCAAGCAAGCGCATGTGGTCATCTGTGTAATCCTCCAACTCGGTCGAATAAACGGAAATGGCGCCCAACAGCATCTCGTCTTTGAACAGCGGCAGAGAGGCCATCGAACGATATTCACGTTCAATTTCCAGTCCGGCAAAATCCAAACTCGGATGAAGCTGATTAACTGGACTACGGTTTGCCAGCGCAAAGCCCGTCACTCCCTCGCCCAACGCCACGCTCCTCGTGGCAAGCAAATTTGCGTTCAAGCCGGCAACGTGTGTGGCTGTAGCCCGGTTCTTGGCTTCGTCGTAGAGATAGACTACGCACGTGTCAAACGGGACCACGTGGCCGATCTTGTCCACTAAAACTTCTACTGTGTTTCTCACATCGAGCGACGACCCAAAGGTCCGGGCAATTTCGTAAAGTGCGTAGACTTCCTGATGTGCGCTCTTGATCTGGTCGTAAGCCATATACGATCCGCGTTCCCTGGTCTGAGTCATGTCCACGACGTTCAATGCCAGCGGCTCGCGTGCCTCATTCGTGGGCAACTGTTGCGGCAATCCGAGGGCGGCGATCTCAGCCTCGTATTCCGGCAGGTGCTTGATAAACAAGTCGACCACTTTAGGATCAAAATGATTGCCAGACCCGCGCAGTAAGAAAGCAATCGCTTCGTCTCGAGTCATGCCACGCCGGAAAGGACGGTCTTCCCGGACAGAGTCAAAACAATCAACTACCGAGATGATGCGCGCGGTGATGGGGATCTGTTCGCCCTTCAACCCGTCGGGATAACCGAGACCGTCCCACTGCTCATGGTGATGGCGCACGATTGGAGTAACCGGATAGGGAAAATCAACGCGACTCAGAATCTGCGCGCCTACAGTCGTGTGGATCTTCATCTTTTCAAACTCGGCGGGAGTTAACCTGCCCGGCTTGTTTATTATGTGCGCAGGTACGGCCAGCTTTCCGATATCGTGGAGCAGTGCTCCAGCTTTAAGGGCCGCGATTTCATTTTTGGATAGTCTCAATACCTCACCCAGCCCCGCGGCGTAAATTTGAACGCGACGGACGTGGCAGTGCGTGGTTTGATCCTTGGCGTCGATCGCGGTGGCCAGGGCTTCGGCGGTGGCGAAATGAAGGCGACTGAGTTCTTCTGTTTCCTCTGACTTGGCGCGCAACCGAGCCCCCGCAAGGTAAACAACGTAAACGCAGCAGAAGATAGCCAGCGAAAGAGTGGCCAGAGAAAAGGCCTGGTCGATAGCCCAGGCAGCAATGAAAGCGCCACCGGCAAGCATAAAAAGCCGGTAACGCTTCTTCGGAAGAATCTCATCCAGACCCAGGTTCAGAGTATTTCTAACTGCCGGGGGATTTTGTGTGTAGTCAGCCGCGTCGAGTCGAGTCATTCACGTTTCCAATTCTCTGAACGGGTTTAAAAAACGTCATAACCCTACAACCGTTTCGAACCTCGCTTGAGTAGCTCTGCACCGTTCCTTGGGCCAGAAGCAAGCTGGGAGCAAATCAGCTTTGCTTCTGGCCACCGGTCCTGGGGCAAGCCGCGAACTACTTGTCCGCGTGCTGGGTGAGAGTTTGTCAAAAATCGAGTGGTCGAATTAAATAACCACTCTCTTGGAAAATTTGCGGCATCGGACTCCGTGCGGAGAGTCCGTGAAGCCATGGGCCTCTCAGCCGCGCTCTTCCCTTTTCAATTGTTGTGCCGCGGACAAATGGCGAGCTGAATTGGCAGGTTGTTGAGAATTTTACTGGAACCACAACATTCCAGAATCAAAGTCGCTTTCCTGAAATCAATGTGACAGGTCAGATTGCGTAACGCAGTCAAACTGCTTAAGTCTGAACCGCACTTTGCAATTCATGCCGGCGCTACACACTCCAGGCTTAACTGGCTTCCAGAAATGGGAAGTTGACAAAGACTTGATCGAGCGGCAACCTTCGAGGGTCAATCAGGAATTCATTACTCGAAAGCTGCGGTTTCGCATCTGCCCAATCTCGATCTCGGTCAACTGTGCCAACCTCCAAGACAACGCCGGAAACACGCCCAGCAGGTTACATCGAGCTGCTTCGCTCCAATCGTAACTTTCGCATGCTCTGGTTGGGTCAGGTCGTCAGTCAAATGGGCGACTGGTTCAACACGATCGCCCTCTACACAATTATTCTGAATTTGACGGGGTCTGGCCGGGCGGTCGGATTATTGATGGTTGCGCGGTTTGTGCCCAGTTTCGTGTTTGGACCGCTTTCGGGTGTGCTGGCGGATCGTTTCAGCCGCCGCACGATCATGATCGTTTCAGATGTGCTGCGGGCCTTTGTCGTGCTGGGTTTTCTGTTCGTGCGGAGCGCTGATCATCTGTGGATTATTTATGTGCTGACCGTGATGCAGTTGGCGCTGTCAACGTTTTTTGAACCCGCAAAGACTGCGGCAATCACTTCGCTCGTTTCGGACCGCGAACTGGTTGCGGCAAATGCTATCTCCTCCGTCACCTGGTCTGTGATGTTAACGCTGGGCGCGGCAATCGGTGGACTAATAACTGGTTGGTTCGGCACCGATGTTTCGTTTGTTCTTGACGCCTTAACTTATGTGCTGTCAGCCGTTCTTATCGCCAGCGTGCGTCTTCCCAAACGGCCTGCGCGTGAGAAACGCAAGTTGACGTTTGCGCGGGCTACGGGAATTTCCGAAACCCTCGAAGGGGCGCGCTATGTAAAACGAAGGCCACGGGTGCTTGCCCTCCTGCTCGTAAAACCTGCGTGGGGATTGGGGGGCGGAATCCTGACATTGCTGGCTGTTTTCGGCGAGCGGATTTTCCCCGTTCGCAACAGCGCTGCTCTTGGGATTGGAATTCTTTTCGCGGCCCGAGGCATCGGTACGGCTGTAGGGCCGATCGTGGCGCGCCGAATTTCCGGCGAAGGCAAGAAACGCATGCAGGTTTCGATCGGAATCTCGTTTCTAATCGGAGCTATCGGCTACATCGCCTTCGCCAGCGCCACCAACTTTATTCTTGCCCTCATCGTTTTAGGGATCGCCCACACTGGCGGCAGCATTCTTTGGGTCTTTTCAACGGTGCTGCTCCAACGCGATGTTGAGGATAATTTTCGCGGCCGCGTCTTTGCTGCGGAACTGGCTCTGCTGACACTTACCATGGCCGCGTCAAATTATCTCATTGGCGAGTTGCTGGATCGCTTCCGACTGTCGCCAAGACTGGTTACGATTGGAGTCGGAGCATTCTTTTTCCTGCCAGGCCTGGCCTGGTTCCTAACTGAACGGTGGTGGGACCATGAGCCGCGTGAACCAATCGCGCCGGTGCTGGTCCACCAATCTATTGAAACAGAAAATGCGCAAGCGGCGCACTCAGGCAGTTCAGAGTTGAAGCTTTAGCTGGCTGCACTGCCAGACGCAAGAAAGAGGAAGAAATGGATCTTGGAATCAAGGATCGCGTGGCCCTGGTTGCCGCCGGCAGCAAAGGAATTGGTTTCGCAGTTGCCTTCGAACTAGCCCGCGAGGGCGCCCGCGTGTTTCTCTGCTCGCGAGATGAGAAACGAGCCAGCGAGGCGGCACAGAAGATTCACGATGAAACCGGCGCTACTGTGGCCGGTATTGGCGCTGACGTTACGGATGAACTTGCGGTCGAGCATTTTGTGAGTCTTGCCCGCGAGCGCGCCGGGCGCATCGACATCCTGGTGACTAACGCGGGTGGCCCGCCCGTGTCGAGTTTTGCTGAATCTGATCTGGATGCGTTTCGAAAGGCCTTCGAACTAAACGCGCTATCCGCGATTCGTCTGGCAAAGCTCGTGGTGCCGGGAATGCGCGCGCAGAAATGGGGTCGCGTAGTAAACATCACTTCGGTCTCATCGAAACAACCCATCGACGGCTTACTCTATTCAAACACTGTGCGCGCGGCTTTAACCGGTTGGGCCAAGACCGTTTCCAACGAAGTGGCGGCGGATAACGTTACCGTTAACAACGTAGCACCGGGTTACACCCTTACGGCGCGGCAGGACGAACTTGCCGAGGCTCGCAGTAAAACTTTGGGGAAGTCGAAGGAGGAAATCATTGCGTCATGGGCCACGCAGGGTCCGATGGGGCGGATTGGTCAACCTGACGAAATTGCAGCTGCGGTCGTCTTTCTCGCTTCCGAACGCGCTTCATATATCACCGGCGTCACACTGCAGGTTGACGGCGGCTGGGTTCGCGGTTTGTTATAGGGTTTTCGTTTACAAAGTCGGCCTCCATCGCCAAAGAAACTAATGTTAAAAACAAGTCTGCTCATTCTGATTAGCCTGTTTGCGTTGACGCTCACCGGTTCTGTTCAAACTAAGGCGCCGGAAACTGAACGGCCCAACGAACGGCCAAGAGCGCGCGACGCCGGCGTGATAGTTGGCATGATGAAGCCGGGCCCGCTCAACGCAATTACCGACGTTAGCGGCGTCACTGTCGGTCAGATCACGATTGTTCGTGGCGAGAATGTGCGCACTGGCGTTACCGCTATTCTGCCTCATCGCGGCAATCTCTTTCGCGAAAAAGTCCCCGGCGCTGTGTTTCTGGGAAACGCTTTTGGCAAGCTGGCGGGATCAACTCAGGTAAACGAACTCGGAGAAATTGAAACTCCCATCCTGCTGACTTCGACCTTATCGGTTCCACGTGTAGCCGATGCAGTTTTGGATTACATGCTCGCGCTCCCGGGAAATGAAAATGTGCAATCGATCAATCCACTGGTCGCTGAGACGAATGATGGCGGGTTGAATGACATTCGAGGCCGGCATGTAGCTTCTGGTGATGTGCTGGCTGCTCTCAAAGCCGCCCGGGGCGGACCAGTTGCAGAGGGTTCTGTCGGGGCAGGAACCGGAACGACTGCATTTGGCTTCAAAGGAGGGATTGGCACCGCTTCTCGTCAGTTGCCGGCTTCGCTGGGTGGTTACACGGTAGGCGTGCTGGTGCAAACTAATTTTGGTGGTGTGCTGACCATCAACGGTGCGCCAGTTGGTAAGGAGTTGGGCCGGTTTTATCTAAGAGAAGAACTCGCCAGCGCTTCAGGTAAGGCTAGAAACCCGCTCGTCAACAAGCATTCTCAGGCCGACGTAGCAGACGGCTCAGTAATCATAGTCGTCGCCACCGACGCCCCAATCGACGCTCGCAATCTTCGCCGTCTCGCGGCACGAACGATGTTGGGCCTCGCGCGCACGGGTTCGTCCGCCTCAAACGGCAGCGGCGATTACGCAATTGCTTTTTCGACAACGCCTGAGCTTCGTATCATCTCGCCCAACGCGAACCTGCGAAATGCGCCGCGTAACGTTCCCCTGCTGCATAACGAGGCTATGTCGCCTTTGTTTCTAGCCGTCATTGAGGCAACCGAAGAGGCCGTTTATAACTCTCTCTTTCGAGCAACGACCATGACGGGCCGAGGGAGAACCGTCGAAGCTTTGCCACTCCCTCGCACACTGGAAATATTGCGCAAATACAACGCCCTAACTCCATGATCAATAACTCACCAGCGAGAATTGAAGCGCCCTGGATCGCTGCCGACCTCAATCCGGATGATCTGGAAAGCTCTCACTGGCGGTCGGCGACTCCGGTGGAAATCAAACGGAGGTGGTCAGGCGAAGCCGCCCCTGCCAACCATCACGCTGAAGCGCGAATCCTGTGGACTGATCAGGCATTGTGCGTTCGCTTTGTTGGCCGCCAGACAGAACCGCCGGTTGTTAGTGCAAAGCCGCAGCTTGAGACGAAAACGATTGGTCTCTGGCACCGGGACGTTTGCGAAATCTTCATCGCACCCGATCCAAATACGCCGTCGCGGTATTTTGAGTTTGAAGCTGCGCCAGGCGGTGAGTGGGTGGATTTGGGTATCAGGTTTCAAGGATCCAGGCGCGAAACTGATTTTGAGTTCAGGTCCGGAATGACGGTGGCCGCGTCGATTGCCGCGGACCAACTGATGATTGCGATCCGAATTCCATGGTCCGAGTCTATTCCTAAACCTGAGAAGGGTGAGAAGTGGCGGGTAAATTTATTCCGCTGCATTGGCGCAGGAAACGAACGCTACCTCGCGTGGCAACCGACCTTCACGGTGGAACCGAATTTCCACGTGCCGGAAGCCTTCGGTTGGCTCGAGTTTGTTTAGGAATTACTGCGGAACCATTACCCTTTGCGATGTGATGAAACGTAAGCGGAAAATTTGGCGCGATCATCATCCGGCATTTCGGTAATCCGAACACCTATCAGATAACCCGCCTGAGCCTCGTCCTCTTCAAAAGTCTCATAACGGATTGGAGTGACCTTCATTTCTACCGGACCGTTGGGAAGTTTCAGATTCAAATCCAGACTGCGGTTTTCTCCGACCAGGTGTTGTTCGCCGAGGCGGATGGCGGAGACGATGAGCGCCAGACCGTTGGGACTAAGGTCGAGAGTGTAACCATCAATACTAGTGGTTCGTTTGGCACCATTCCGGCTCTTTGCCGAAGAGGAGATCGACAGGGTGAATGGCAGGCGAACTTTCAGCCGTTTCCCTTTCCGGCGTTCACCGACGTACCGGCGGAAACGCGAAACCACTGAACGGGCTAATTCCATCTCTTCTCCCCACTAACTGCACGCGCTGCCGCCGCAAGACTGAATCAAAAAGGCTGGCCAGAGCCGCCTCCGCATCTCTCTATTGCGGCGCGAACCCTGTTGGTCAAAAGCGTCTTTTTAACTTGAGGACGGGGTCTTATCCGGGAACACATCGGGGAAAGGTCAAAAATCATTCTAGTGAGCTTGTCACCGGTGCGCAAGAAAAAGATTCGACCGGGTGGCGGGGATTATTGCTTTGGGTAACCAAATCAGGGAATCTTCACGTCGAGACGGCTCGTCTCACCTGCCGTAAGCTTTATTCGCTGGGCCCTCGAGCCCTCCACCCTAACGAAATCCTCAGTGATAATCGCGGGGAAGTCGCCGCGTTGGCGAGCAAATACGAAATACTCACCGGGTTCACCCGTCAGTTGAAACGTGCCGTCTGCCGCGGTGCGCGCGGTGAGATAGGAGGTGCGAAATCGTTGCAGCTCGTTCCGTACCGGGGCCAGCAGCACGGTGTAGTCGCTCAACCCTTCCCCGTTTTTTTCTGAAACGACCCTGCCTGATAACTGTCCTGAGCTCGCGGACACCACCACCTGAAGCGGGCCTGTCTCCGCACCTTCAATTATTCTAAGCTGCGACTGACGAGGATCAGTGCCGTTTACGGTCAATGACTTCAGCACGTACGGTGCGCCCGGGATCAGCGCCAGATTGACGTAAACATCACCGCCCTGAACGTCATTTAGACTGAACGAGCCGTCTGGCATTACCCTAATCGGCAGGGGCCGTTCAGGTCTTGCGCCGTCGCGAACCAGCTCCAGAAAAATTACGAAGTCCGCCGGCAGCGCAGATCCATCCTCCAGTGACACTGAACCTCTAATTGAGCCTGGTCCAACTATCATCAGCGTTAGCTGTTTTAGATCCGCGCCAGAAACCAACACCTCCTGCTGAGCGATCAGGAATCGTGGTCGCGATCCTCGAAAAGACGGTTCCCCATTCGCCCGTCCCAATTCAGGCGCCTGACTGCGCATGCGAGTCGGCCGTGCGAGTGGAGACGTGGGAACCAGGGCGGTAGCAATATATGATCCTTCCTGCACGCCACTAAACGACCAATTTCCTGACGAGTCGCTTTCCGTCGACCGTTGACGCATGCCTGGTGAGATCATGCCTCCTGACTCTGCATTCGGATTACGCAAGACTACTGTCGCACCTGCGACGGGTGTGCCGTCGTGCTGTCTAACCACGGTGCCGGAGATGGAAAACTCATTACGCGTTATGAGGGTGACATTGACGCCGGTTGTTTCGTGGCCCGACTCTACGCGCACCGCCGTCGCGTCCCGCACGGTTATTGCCGCCGGATGGTAAGTAACCATCTGCGACTCACCTCGCATGCGCGAGCGGATATCAAAACTTCCTTGCTTATCTTCAACGGCCGCGGCGACGACGTATTCACCGGGCGGCACATTTTCCAGACGATACTCACCGTGCCTGTCGGTCTGCGTCGTAAACTGCATCGTGCCGGCGCCGGGAGTTCCCTCCCGGGAAATAATATTCACCGTCACATCGGTTAAAGGCGCGCGGTTCGGCTGCATCACCTTTCCCGAAATCGCGCCACCTCGCACAATGGCAATCTCGACCTCAGCAGTGTTAGTTCCGTCAACCGTGAACTGAGCATCATGCCTCGGCACAATTCCTTCAAAGTCTTCGCGCCTCGGAATCGCGGAAATCGGAATCGGAAGTCTCATTCCAAGACCGCTCGGAGAACTGAGGCCAGCGCCACCCACGGTGACATAATATTTTCCCGCTGCCAATCCAGGGATCTGAAACTCACCACTGTTGTTTGTAAACGCAACGATGCCCGGCGGCGCGCTGAGATCTGAATCGCTTGAATCGCTATAAGCCGGAAACACATGAACTCGCGCGCCCTTCAACGGCTTCAAATTGTCTTTGTAAACCACACGCCCTTTGACTATTGAGTGTCCAGCTTGTGCAGGCGCAATCGTCCGGCGAGGAAAATCGCGTGGCCTCGGTGACTGTCCGCCAGGGGGCAGGGTTCTGATGTTTTGCGGCGCGCTGATGTTCGGCTGCGCGAAGACCTCGCCCGAGTAGCGAGGGTGAAAAAATCCTGCGCATAGCAATGTCAGGGAGAAGACGAACAGGAACCGAGGTGACCAACGAGCGAGGAAATAATTCATACTTCTTTGTTCGGCGAGAAACGGAAATTAATTCTTTGGAGGAGAAAGAGGTTTACCGCCAACATCGGCACTGCGAACGCCCGCCGCATCCATGTAAAATGATAGCCGGCCAGTTCGCCCATATTGCGCCGGTTCCGCCGTGGCATTCCACGACTTTCCGCCGGGCGCCACAGTAATTTTGAAGCGGTAACCGGTGGTTGCCGTCCCTTCGATGTCCTTTGGCACGAGACCGGCCGCGATGAGGGTCGGTAAATCGGCAAACTGGCCGTTGTGTTGCTGAGAGTAAAGCAGGAGCGCGAGGGATATCCGTGTAAACATTTCCTGAACGTCGTCGTGATGCGCATCGATGCGCGCGTTGAAGAAAAATTTCTTCCCAGCTTTCTTTACCAGTTCCTGATCTTCGCGCTTTCCCACGACCCAGACGCCGTTTACCTTCATCAGAGCTACGGGCTCAATCTTCGGTTTTCCTTCATGGTCAGCCAACCGCACAAAAACATCCGCCGTGTCGCCGCTGACCTGTTCGCCGGTAATCTCCAGATTGGCGGGGATGCCTTCGCTTACGGCGACCGCGATACGTTCAAAGTCCGGCCGCAGATCGTCATATTCCTGCTGTTTTAGTCCCTCCAGCGCCGGGGCATAAATTGAAAGCGCCCAACCTTCCTTGAATCTCTTTTCGCGCAGGGCCTTGTAAAACTCGCGCACCGTTTCCGACGGGGTGCGGGCAGGTGTCTGCGCCATCAGGGTGACCGCAAACGTCAGAATAATGAGAAACGCACCGAACCTGTGCGCATATTTAGCGGGTGGCTGAAAACGCATGAATAAGAAGTCCTCTGGGTTATTGTAAAAAGAGTCGGGGCCACCTTCAAACAAACAGGCGCGCCCCAACTCTTATAGAGGATAGCGAGGCCAAAAGCGTTGCCATCAACCGCTAGCGGAACGCTTACCTCCGAGGCCATGGCGACCGACGCGATACAAGGTAAACACCAGCACCCCAAAGGCGATCAGTCCAATGATCATGCTTTCATGTATCGCCTCAGGCAGGAAGCGGCCGATATTTAGTACGTTGCTTTCGAGCGCCGTTGGGATTGCCAGGAACAATCCGGCAATCGTGCCACCAGCAATCAAACCGGAACTGTACAGCACGCCCGGTCCGCTCTCTTCCTCCGCCAGCGAACGTTTGCCTCGAGCAACTCTCTCCACTAGCGCACGCACAGCGCCGCCGACAAAGATCGTGGCCGACGTCGCAAACGGCAGATACATGCCGACCGCGAATGGAAGAGCCGAGATGCCGACAATCTCAAGCAGAATTGAAATGAAGGCTCCGATCAAAATCAAAGACCACGGTAGTTTCTGCGTCAGCACGCCATCGACGAGAACTGCCATCAGCTGCGCTTTGGGTGCGTCGAACTTCGAACTTGGACCAGTTTCAACTTCCGCGTACTTCGCCAGCCCGGCGTCGTCCACGTAAAACGTCTTCGTGTTTTCGCCCTCCTTGACGGTAGCTACTCGATAGAGTTGACCGTCAAGCCCGCGCTGGCGCGTATCGCTGACGGCCACGTTGCCGCCGGCCACGAAAGGTGCTGCCGGAAGATTCTCGTTTGAGACTGCCATGCGCACTCCGCCAACGCCTGGATTTATTCTGTAGTGAATCTCACCAACCTGGTTAACCAGATATTGACCTGAAGCGATCGCGGTGCCGTCAGAGGCTTTCTGATCCTCAGCCAGCCGATGAACGTAATAGGGACCGCCGGCCAGGTTACCCTTGGTCCATTGCGTGTCATTCGCGCTCACGGTCGCGCGATAGGTCGGATAGTTGCGCGGGAGTAAATTTGTGTACGAAGAATTCAGCGCCGAAAGAGTGTAGGCGATAAGCAGCGCGGAAGTGGTAGCGCCGACCATCAATCCCCACTGCATCCTCGCCGGAGTACCGCCGACCAGAAATCCGGTTTTCAAATCCTGGGAGGTAGTCCCTGCATTCGATGCCGCGATACAAACCACAGCGCCTACCGACAACGCCAGCACTCGCGAATCAGCGCCGCCCATTCCCAATAACAGGAAGATGAGCGAAGTGATGAGGATTGTCGCAATGGTCATCCCGGAAATCGGGTTTGACGACGATCCAATTTCGCCGGTGATGCGGGACGATACTGTGGCAAAGAAGAAACCGAACACGATAACTAGCAGCGCGGACAGCACGTTCATCAAAATGCTGCTGCCCGGCGAACCCTGGAAGATCAACCACGCCATAATGGCGAAGAACAAGACCACGATCCCGCCAACGACAAACGTCATCGGCATGTCTCGCTCGGTCCGGGGCACTTCACGTTTTGCTGACGAGCCTTTACCGCCCCCAAAACTCCCCATGCTCGACGAAAAAGCGCTGATGATCGTCGGCATCGAGCGCGCCAGACTTATTATTCCGCCCGTCGCCACCGCACCGGCGGCGATGTAGCGAATGTAAAGGTCCTGTATCTGCCCGGAGCTCATTGCGGAGATCAGCGGGCCTCCCGGAAGGACTGGGAAGAGCGGCTCAGAGTAGCCGGCGCCGAAAAACTTAACCATCGGGATCAGCACAAGAGCCGAAAGGAATCCGCCGCCGAGCATCATCGAGGCAATGCGTGGCCCAATAATAAAGCCGACGCCCAGGAGTTCAGGCGAGATATCCGCAGCTACAGTCGCGCGCTGGTAACCTCGCATGACGTAAGAAGGCGCTTCATTCCAGAGTCTTGCGCCGCTCATCAGGAATTTGTAAAAGGCGGCCACGCCAAAGCCGACGAAGACTGTCTTCGCGTCCGTTCCACCTTTCTCACCGACCACCAGGACTTCCGCGCAGGCAGTGCCTTCCGGATAGATCAGCTTCCCGTGCTCTTTGACAATCAACGCCCGTCTCAGCGGAATCATGAGCAGCACACCGAGCCACCCGCCCAGCAACGCGACCCAGGTGATGCGCGAGATTTCAAGGTCGTAACCAAGTATCAGCAGCGCGGGCATCGTGAAGACGATGCCGGCAGCGATCGATTCACCGGCCGAACCAGTCGTTTGCGATATGTTGTTTTCCAGAATCGATGTTTTCCCCATCGCCCGAAAGATGGAGATGGCCATGACCGCGATGGGGATCGAAGCAGATACAGTCAACCCGACCCTGAGCGCCAGATAAACGCTGGATGCGCCAAAGATGATTCCCAGGATTGCGCCGACGATGACAGCGCGAGCCGTAAACTCCGGCAGTATTACATCCGCGGAAATAAACGGCTTATGCGTCGCGTGACTCTCAGCCACAGGCACATGAAAATCATCAATGACCTTCGACATTAGAAGTTGACCTCCAACCAGATTTTTATATAACGGGGAGTGCTAAGGGGTTAATTGACGCCGCTACTTTACACGCGTCTCCCGCGCGGGGGCAAGCACTTTAGCTGTGAAAGCGCCTGTTTAATGGGGCAACAGACGCCCTCGCCCGCAACGCGCGCGCAGCTCGAAAGAACCTTCGCTCTTTAGACCGGCGCACCTGGTAGTGCGTTGCGCGCGAGGAGCCCTCGGTTCCAGGAAAGGCCCCTTCAACCTTAGGACTGTTTTCGATTAAACTTCCACGCTCTCTTCGATAAATTCAATCCAGGGATCAAAATGCGATTACCAACCCGCGAGCTCGCACTAGTCTTTCTGCTTCCACTCCTGTTTGCGTCAACAGCCGTTGCGCAGCGTCGCGCTGAATCGTCAAGTGCCTCAGCAGCGCGCATTCCGGCGCCCGCGGAGGTCCTGGGTTTCACTCCCGGCGATGATCGCAAACTCGCAAGTTGGAATCAGGTGCTCAGTTATTTTGACAACCTTGATCGCGCCAGCGATCGCGTTAAGTTTGAAGCCCTCGGCAAAACCACGATGGGCGTTCCTTTTGTCATGGCTACGATCAGCACTCCGGAAAACCTCGCGAGACTTGACGAGTACAAACAGATTCAGGAGTTGCTCGCCGATCCAAGAAAGCTAGGGCCGGCCCGTGGACGCGACCGCAAAGCCGCAGAACTAATCGCCCGCGGTAAAACCATCGTTTTGATTACTTGTGGAATTCATTCAACGGAAGTCGGTTCTTATCTTTCGAGCATGCTCATAGCTCATCAACTCGCCTCTTCAAATCAGCCGGAGATTTTGGAGGTTCTAAAGAACACGATCATCCTGCTGGTTCCTTCGCTGAATCCGGATGGCGTTGATATCGTCAAAAACTGGTATGACAAAACACTCGGCACTCCTTATGAAGGCACTAGTCCGCCCGAGCTTTATCACAAGTATGTGGGCCATGATAACAACCGCGATTGGTATGCGTTCACGCAGGTGGAAACGCAGATCACTGTGGATAAGATTCACAACGTCTGGCACCCGCAAATAGTCCACGACATTCACCAGCAGGGCGAATATGCCGCACGTTTGTTTCTTCCGCCATACATGGCCCCCGTGGAGCCAAATGTGCCGAAGCAAATCATCGAGGGTTACTCCGAGCTCGGCAATTTCATGGCGCGGGAGCTGCGCGCTAACGCATTTAGGGGAATCACAACCAATTCAACCTACGACGCCTGGACTCCAGCGCGCGCCTATTCGCATTACCACGGCGGCGTGCGCATTCTTTCCGAAACTGCTTCAGCGCGGATCGCGTCGCCAATCACATTAAAGTTTGACCAGTTGCGTTCACGTGAGGGCTACGATCCGCAGAAGGAATCGGAAAAGTTTGGACCTGTGTGGCGCGGCGGCGAATGGAACCTGCGAGACATCACAAACTACATGACGAGCGCGGCGTTTACTCTGCTTTCACACGCCTCGGCGAATCGTGAACGCTGGTTGAGCAGGTTTTATGAAATCGGAAAGGAAGCTGTGCGGCCGCGCGCCGCTGGGGAGCTACGCGCCTTTGTTATTCCCTACAAGGCAAATGATCGTGACGGCGGGACACGGCGAAACGCTTTGTTGAATATCTTAAAACGAGGAGGTGTCGAAACTCAGGGGGTGAAGAGATTCCGGCTAAATCGTGAAACCTTCGCCGAAGGCTCAACGATCATTCCTCTGGACCAGCCTTACGGATTGTTTGCCAAGGCCTTATTGGAGCGTCAGGTTTATCCGAATCTGCGCGACGCTGAAGGTCATCCAATTCAGCCTTACGATGTTACATCTCATTCGCTTGGCTTGTTAATGGACGTGCCGGTAACGCCAATTTACAAGCCCATCGCTTTCAAGCGCGCCCAGGTAGGCGCGGAATCTGCCTGGCTAAGTGGTTGTGGTCAACGCAAAGTCTATGGGCTCTACCGGTCCTTCGTTCCAGCTATGGATGAAGGTTGGACCCGCTGGATTTTTGAAGAAACTGCGCGATCGAATGATTGCTTTCGTTATGAGTCGCTTACTGACCGGGAGGTGAAGCTCGGAGCGCTCAACAAATTCAACGCGCTGGTTATTCCCGACCAGCCTCCGGCGGGACTGCTCAATGGATATCGTTCAGGTGCAATGCCGCCTGAATACACCGGTGGACTCGGCCAGGCAGGCGTGAAGGCGATGCGGGAGTATGTAGAACAAGGAGGCACGCTCGTTTTTCTGAATCGAGCTTCAAGCTTTGCGATTGAACAGTTCAAACTTCCCGTTCGCAATGTTGTGGCCGGTGTTACCCAAAAAGAGTTTTTTGTGCCGGGATCAATCCTGCGACTTGAGCTCGATACGTCACATGCAATTGCGCGAGGAATGGCGAGGGAAACGATCGCGTGGGTAGAGGATTCGCCCGTGTTCGAAGTCACCTCTGGTAACGCCCGCATCATCGCGCGTTATCCATCAAACAAGAACCCACTACTTTCAGGATGGCTGCTGGGAGACAGCCGCATCCGCGGCCGGGCCGCACTAGTCGAAGTCTCCGTGGGCAAAGGCCGAATCATCCTCTTCGGCTTCCGACCACAATATCGCGCCCAGTCGCTCGCAACTTATCCATTACTCTTCAATGCAATCAGTGGCAACTGATAATAGGTTGGGCGTGTCTCGACCGAAACTAGCGGTGGCTGTAATCGCCACTCTATATTTTCTTTGGTGCGCTTACGATCCTTCGCAGTGGCATCTGATTGACGGCGTGAATCTCGTGATTCACGAGGCAGGCCACCTCATCTTTAGTCCCTTTGGAGAATTCATGATGATTGCCGGAGGTTCGCTCTTCCAGGTGATCATGCCGGCTCTCTTCGTCGGCTATTTTTGGTACCAGAGTAAATACTATTCGGCGGCCCTGGTGCTCTTCTGGGTCGGGCAGAGTATTCTAAATGTCTCAGTCTACGCGGGCGACTCGGTGGCGCTCCAACTGCCCCTCATTGGCGGCCAGGATTCATTACACGACTGGAATTACATGCTCGACAGTTTGGGGTTGTTGCGATCAACAGCAAAGGTGGCTGGCGCAATTCGGCTCCTGGGCACAATAGTTATTGCACTCGCCGCGGTAGGCTCGGTCAAATTTGCCAAGCCTGATTTGGCGGCTTTCAGAGAAGACGGCTGAAGAGCATCAGCATTGTTTAGCGAAGCAAAATCCCTGATCAAGTCTGCGTTCCCGGAGGGGGTAAGACTTTATCGCCGCGCGCGCAGATTTGCTCAAGGCCGCAACGGCGAACCACCCGCCCTGGCTGACATCTTCTCAACCATTTACAAGAACAATGCCTGCGTAAAGAGATCGACTGTGGGTCGCCATAGTAGATTCGGAAATGCAAAAGTTTCCAACCCTGCCCGATCAAAGGAACCACTAATGCCAAACTTAAGGTTATCCCGTCTTGCTGCGGTTGTGCTTGCCATTGCCACTCTATCCTCTAACCTGGCTGCACAGCAGCCGGCTAAGGACGTCCCCGCTCCCGTAGACCTGGGGGCATTTACTAAGGAGATAATGGCTCTGGAATTTCGGGGTGGCCACTCTTATCTGGCAATGTGGCTTCCCTACGAGTTTTTCGTTGCCGCCACAGTTAGTCAAAAAGACGTGCCGAAGTCGACTGTAGAGAAGGATCTGGCGTTCCTCGTTCCGTATGTCGCACTCTTCGTTCAGACCAGTATTCAGCAACCTACCGGACCTGATTTGTATGCGGATGAAAAGGAGGTGCGCGCTCGCGCTTTCTTGCGATTGTCAGATGGAAGTGAGATTTCCCCACTGGAACAAGTGCCTCCAAGGGTTGCCGCAATGATGTCGGCTATGAAGGCCATACTCACTCAGGAGGGTGATGCTGGCAGCGCTAACATGCACCTTCTGATTTTTCCGGCTACCGTTAGCGGCCGGAAAATTGTGGATACTTTGCTGCAGGATAAACTGACGCTCGTATTGAAGGCCAACCAGAGATTTAAGGAAACCTCATTCACCTGGAGAACGCCATTTGACGCAGTTGTGAAAGTGCCTGATTGTCCGCGTTGCAAAGCGGGAGTGTCCGCCAAGTGGCTATACTGTCCCTATTGCGGTCAGAAACTTACTCACCGATGAAGCGAATTGCGTTTTTGGAGCAAACTCATTTTTCGAGGTACATCTGCGCGGCCATCTTCGTGAGTTTCCATACTCGCGACCATTCGACGCGGCCACTGCCATCTTCCCGGCCAGACAACTTGTCGAAGATCATCTTTCGAAAAACTTTGCCTTCGCGCTTCAACATAAACTCTTTCGCGAAAGGCTTCGCCGTTTCAAAGAAACTGAAGCCCGGATCTGTGGCGATGCCGATTCCCTCCAGAGTCATCAGTGCGCGCATCACGTAAGTGAAGTTTGATGGCAAACGGAAGGGATACTCATACATCACTTCAGCCAGGTCGTAAGTCAGTTCCTTAAATTTAACTTCGCCTAACTTGAGGTTTAGATAAACCTTGAAAAGCCTCTCGACGACCGGTCGAATCGTTTCCGGATCAACCCCGGGTTTAAGAAAGTTGAGATTGATGATGTCCTGGCCCAGCCCCGAAACGTCGCGGCTAACCACATGGAAGAAAGCGTCGATCATCCGCGACTGCAATTGAGGTGTGATGCGGCCTACCATGCCAAAATCGAAAAACGCGAGATGGCCGGAATCCATGACCAGCAAATTTCCCGGATGTGGATCGGCGTGAAAGAAGCCATCCTCCAGGAGTTGCTTCAAATATGTTCGAACCAGAAGCCGGTTGACTTTCACTGCGGAAATGCGACGAGCTGCGAGCGCTTCGAGGTCCGTCACCTTCGTGCCGCGAATAAACTCGAGCGTCAAAACCCTTTGGCTGGTGTGGCTCCAATAGATTTTCGGGACTCGAATCGTACGCCAGGTTTGGAAGTTAAATCGAAATCGATCGGCGTTGCGTCCTTCCTTAACGTAATCAATCTCTTCGAACACCGTGAAGTGAAACTCACGCAGCATGCCTTCCCAGTCGGCGTTCTCATTTGCGACGGGGAAGAACCGGTTGATCAACTTAACGATCCGGTAAAGGATTGCGATGTCGAAGCTGATCGTCTCAGGTAGTCCAGGGCGCTGCACTTTGACTGCAACTTCTTCTCCGGATGAGAGCCGGGCTCGATAGACCTGGCCCAGTGAAGCCGCCGCGATGGGCTCGTGATCGATCTCCGCGAAACACTCGTGCAAGGACTTGCCTAGTTCCGATTCGATTCGCGCGTAAGCTTCAGCCGTCGGAAACGCGGGTACTTGATCCTGAAGCGTCGCCAGCTCTTTAACGTAGGCGAGCGGCAGGAGGTCGGCCCGCGTGCCCAGAGCCTGGCCAATCTTGATAAAGGTTGGGCCAAGTTCGATTAGGCTGGATCTCAGCCAGACGGCTTGCTGCCCCAGTCGTTCATCTTTCTTTTCCGAGCCCTCCGCTCCGCGAAAGATCAGGCGACGAAGCGCTCGAATAGCGTGGTGGAGGGTGAGACTCAAAAGCTGCCGGAAGCGCGCCCGAAGTCTACCGGCCAAATTACCTGACCTGGATTCCTTAAGAATTCGATCGATGTGGCGGCGATTGAAAGCAGCACGGATATCGTAGGTATCGAGAAAAATATACAGCGTGAAGAGCCCGAGCACGCGTGCAACTCGTGCCGCGTGCCACCAGCCGCGCAACCCACGACCTCTTAGAATCGCGGCTACCATCTCGTCGGTCAGAGGCTCCGGAGCAGCGCTGGTCTTTGGCGTCAATGGCGCCGTTACGAAACCGCCATTCACTGGCGAGTTCGCTGCGCCATTGCCGTTGCCGGCAGGCTTCCTCTGCAGTGGTACTAATGCTTGTTCGACACTCATAGAATGCTGACTAATGTCACACCTGGATTCTAAACCAAAGCGAGGCGTTGTCTGGCTGCGTCGCGGTCAAAATAACTCTGCGCTCGCTTAACGTCTCTTTCAATCTGCGTTTTCAGCTCAACGACTGAGTCAAACTTCTTCTCGTCGCGCAAACGATGGAGGAAACGCACTCGCACCACATCTCCGTACAGATCGCCCGCCCAATCGATTACGAAAGTCTCAACCGAAGGTTCCGTACCGGCCTCAAAAGTAGGCCGCAGCCCCACATTTGTGACGCTGCGGCGCCATTGTCCATCGATCAAGGCTCCAGTCACGTAAACGCCGTTGCGGGGTATGACGCGGTTCTTTGGATGCAGGTTTGCTGTGGGAAAACCAAGTGTTTTGCCTCGTTCGGCGCCCTTTTCAACGCGGCCCTCCACCCCATAGGGTCGCCCTAATAAACGTCGAGCGATATTAACTTTGCCTTGCGCGAGCAGCTGGCGCACCTTGCTGGAGCTGACTCGTTGATTGCGAAACTGCACTTCCGGCACTTCATCGGCAAAGAAACCAAGTTCCTGGCTAACACGCCGGAGTAATTCGATGTTGCCTTCGCGGTCATGGCCAAAAGCGAAACCGCGCCCCAGGTAGACCTCCTTAGCATGCAGTCGATCTTTGACCACGTCGCACAAGAAATCCTCTGCCCGGATACGCGAAAATTCTTCGTCGAAACGGACGACTATCGTCTGCTCGATGCCGAGCACGCCGAAGCCTTCCACTTTTTGATCGAGAGTTTGCAGCAGAGGCGGAGCCGATTCGGGATGCAATACAGCTCGCGGATGCGGGTCAAAGGTGATCACGGTCGGAACCGCACCCGTTTGATGCGCTCTCTCAACGACAGTACGCATGATCAACTGATGGCCAAGATGGAGGCCATCAAAAACCCCGAGTGTCAGGACCGTGGGCCGCTGGATCTCGGCGTTGTCAGTACCATGAAAAAGTCTCATGCGTTAGTCCAAAGTCTAAAGTCCAAAGTCCAAAGTCAATCCAGAGGCGTTGGACATTGGACTTTGGACTGTCCTGCTCGATCTTCACCCATCGACGACCAATCCATCGTAGGCCCACTCAACTCCCGGCGGCAGTCGCGACGAGTCGCGCGCGTGCTTAACATCATGAGCGATGTGCGTCAGGTAAGCTCGTCCTGGTTTTATTCGTTCAATGTACTCGAGGGCCTTGTCCAACCAGAGGTGCGTTGGATGCGGATTGAATCGCAGGCAATCGAGTGCCAGCACATCCAAACCGCTTAACGCATCAATTGAGGCCTCAGGAATCTCGCTGAGATCAGTTGCATAAGCGAAGTCGTTGAAGCGATAGGCCATCACCGGCAGCCGCCCGTGGATCACCTCAACCGGCGTGATCGTTAAATTGCGCCCAAGACAAAACGAAGCGCCGGGCATCACTGTGTGCGGAATCACTTGCGGCAAGCCGCCGCCAAAGTGTGACGGTTCGAAAATGTATTTAAAGATTCGTTTGATATCCACCCAAGCGCGCTCGTTTGCGTAGAGGCCCAGCGCTCCGTGGCGAAAATTGAGTGGGCGAATATCGTCGAGGCCAAAAATGTGATCAGCGTGACAGTGTGTAATCAGAGTGGCGTCGAGATGCTTCAACTGAGCACGCAACGCCTGTTGACGAAAGTCGGAGGAAGTGTCGACCAACACCGACTGACCTTCATGTTGGATTAGTATTGAAACGCGCAGGCGCTTGTCGCGAGGATCGTCTGAGATGCAGGTTTCACATTCGCAGCCGATTGAGGGCACGCCGGTGGATGTTCCCGTACCTAGGAAGGTGAGCTTCATGTTGAGTCCAATGTCCAACGTCCAAAGTCCAAAGTCAAATCTCCATGCTCTACTAAACTGAGCAGTGAGACCAATGACTTTGGACTTTGTCCCTTAGTCTTTGGACTTTTATTTCGCGCCAGTGATATCGCTCCCGCTGAATTTGCGAGCTATTGGCGGCGTGGCGTTGCTGAGTGAGACAAACTGCATACGAAGATCTGCGAGTAGGCCTTCCAGCACCTGCTGCTCCTGAGGCAGGAGGTTTCCACGCGTCTTCTGTTGCAGCATTCCCAGAATATCAATCCAGTGTTTACCCAGCTCAAGATCCACTTCGCGTTTGCCGGTAGCGGGATGCTCCATCATTCCCAGCGACGAAGCGGCGTTTGACGCAATCGACATCATGAAATTGGCGAAGCTCGCTGGATCCTCGGCGCCGATTAATTCTTCTTCGGCTTCATCCACAACTGGGTCACTTGGCGCTTGTGCCGGAGATTCCGCCGGTGATTCCTCCGGCGCCTCGGCTCCACTATCGCCAGTAACTTCAGCTTGGGCTGTGGCGGGGGGCGCTGACGGCGCCGCCTGTGATGGAATTTCGTCGGCCTTTGCTTCTCGCACCGGCTCTGGTTTCTCTTCGGGTGGAACGTCCCGGGCCGAACCGTCCGGATTGAAGAGACGCCGATCGGTTACTTTGAAATTTGCTTGTTCCTCGCTCATTTTGCCTGCCTGTCTGCGATAAAAACTCCGTGAGACTATCTATCGCGTCCGCCGTATTGGTTAAAGTTGTTGTGTGAGTGATGGTAGCACCCTGACCAGACGCTCGCAAGATAAGCTAAAAATCGGTAGTGGATCAGTTTGCTTTGCGTCCTTTGCGAAAGCCTTAGCGACCTTTGCGGTAAGGCTTTAGTACAAAACAAAACCGCAAAGACCGCCAAGCTGAAACGCAAAGTTCGCAAAGGAAAACTGTTTCGAT